>Ga0308171_1000628_pt1 | contig 66899 bp, 58 predicted proteins | sample PhyGR1_FD_202135 | JGI IMG/M metagenome (GOLD analysis project Ga0308171, IMG submission 202135) | Phyllosphere microbial communities from UC Gill Tract Community Farm, Albany, California, United States - DLSLSG.R1 | ecosystem: Host-associated > Plants > Phyllosphere > Unclassified | place: USA...
CCGGGGCGTCGTTCGTGCCGTCGCCGGTCATGGCGACGAGGTTGCCGCCCTCCTGCTCGCGCTGGATGAGGGCGAGCTTGTCCTCCGGCGTCGCCTCGGCGAGGAAGTCGTCGACCCCCGCCTCGGCCGCGATGGCCTGGGCGGTGAGGGGGTTGTCGCCCGTGATCATCACGGTGCGGATTCCCATCGCGCGCAGTTCCTCGAAGCGCTCGCGCAGGCCGTCCTTCACGACGTCCTTGAGGTGGATGACGCCGAGGACCTGAGCGGGCGCGTGCGAAACTCCTGAAGATTCGGGGGTCAGAGTCGCAACCACCAGCGGAGTTCCGCCGGACTCGGCGATCGCGTTCGCGGATTTCAGGAGTTCGGCACGGGTGGCCCCGGGCACCTCGGCGCGTGAGCCGTCGAGCCAGGCCAGCACGGCGGAGGCCGCTCCCTTGCGGATCTGCGTACCGTCGGCGAGGTCGAGCCCCGACATGCGGGTCTGGGCCGTGAAGGGCACGGGCTCCGCGCCCCGGGGCATCTCGGCGACGATGCCCTGGGCCGCGGCGAGCTCGACCACCGAGACGCCCTCGGGCGTGGGGTCGGCCTGGGACGACAGCGACGCATACTCCGCGAGCAACGCGGCCTCGACACCGTCCAGAGGGACGAACGCCGACGCCCGCCGGTTGCCGTAGGTGATGGTGCCGGTCTTATCCAGCAGCAGGGTCGTGACGTCTCCCGCGGCCTCGACCGCGCGCCCCGACATGGCCAGGACGTTCCGCTGCACGAGACGATCCATGCCGGCGATGCCGATCGCGCTCAGAAGGGCCCCGATGGTGGTGGGGATGAGGCACACGAGCAGGGCGACCAGGACCGGGATCGACACCGGGGATGCCGGGTACGAGGCAATCGGGTTGAGCACCAGCACGACCACGACGAAGACGATCGACAGGCCCGCGAGCAGGATGTTCAGCGCGATCTCGTTGGGCGTGCGCTGGCGTGAGGCGCCCTCGACGAGCGCGATCATGCGGTCGACGAAGGTCTCGCCGGGCTTCGACGTGATTCTCACGACGATCCGGTCGCTGAGCACGCGTGTGCCGCCGGTGACGGCGCTGCGGTCGCCGCCGGACTCGCGCACGACCGGGGCGGACTCGCCCGTGATCGCCGACTCGTCGACGGTGGCGATGCCGTTGACGATGTCGCCGTCGCCGGGGATCAGCTCGCCCGTCTCCACGAGCACGATGTCGCCGACGCGCAGGTCGCCCGAGGGGACGTCCTCGGTCGCGGCGTTCGCGGCCGCGGGGTCCTGGGCGGCGGAGTACGCGACCACGCGGCGGGCCGAGGTGGTCGTGCGGGTCTTGCGCAGGGTCGCGGCCTGCGCCTTGCCGCGGCCCTCGGCCACGGCCTCTGCGATGTTCGCGAAGAACACCGTGAGCCACAGCCAGACGGCAATGCCCCAGGTGAACCCGAACGGGAGACCGTCGGACGCTGAGCCGGACGCCGAGCCCGTCGACGGGTCGCCCAGAAACGGTTCGGCCGCAGCGATGAGCGTGGTCAGGGCCGCACCGACCCAGACCAAGAACATCACGGGGTTGCGCCACTGCGCGGCGGGGTTGAGCTTCTTGGCGGCGCCCGGGAGGGCGGCGACGATCTGCGCGGCACTGAAGGCGCGGCGGGGCCCTTCGACAAGCTCAGGGACCGAGCGATCGAGCGCAGGGTTCGGCCCTTCGACAGGCTCAGGGACCTGGGAAACGGTGGTGGTGGACATCAGCGGGCAAGTCCTTCAGCGAGGGGTCCGAGAGTGAGGACGGGGAAGTAGGTGAGAGCCGTGACGATCACGGCCACGCCGGCGAGCAGACCCGCGAACTGCGGGCGGTGCGTCGGGAGGGTTCCGGCGGTCGAGGGCACGGCATCCTGGGCGGCGAGAGCACCCGCGAGGGCCAGCACGAACACGATCGGCAGGAAGCGGCCGAGCAGCATCGCGACGCCCAGCGCGGTGTTGAACCACGGGGTGTTCGCGGTCAGCCCCGCGAAAGCCGAGCCGTTGTTGTTGGCCGCCGAGGTGAAGGCGTAGAGCACTTCGCTCAGGCCGTGCACGCCCGGGTTGAGGATCGAGGTGCTCTCGACATCCGAGCGGATGCCGGGAATCCCGAAGCTCAGCGCGGTTCCCGCCAGCACGAGCGTGGGCGTGACGAGGATGTACAGGCTCGCGAGCTTGATCTCGCGCGGGCCGATCTTCTTGCCGAGGTACTCGGGCGTGCGCCCGATGAGCAGCCCGCCGACGAACACGGCGATGACGGCGAGGATCAGCATGCCGTACAGGCCCGAGCCGACACCGCCGGGCGCGATCTCGCCCAGCATCATGTTGAGCATCGGCATCCCGCCACCGAGCGCCGTGTAGCTGTCGTGCATGGAGTTCACGGCACCGGTCGAGGTCAGGGTGCTCGTGGAGCCGAACAGCGTCGAGCCGAAGATGCCGAAGCGCACCTCCTTGCCCTCCATCGCGCCGCCGGCGAGCTGCGGGGCCGTGCCGGCGCCGGCCATCTCGGCCCAGGTGAGCAGAGCCGTGGATGCCACGAAGATCGCCCCCATGACGCCCAGGATCGTGTATCCCTGGCGGTTGTCGCCGACCATGCGGCCGAACGCGCGGGGGAGCGAGAACGGGATGACGAGCATGAGGAAGATCTCGAAGAGGTTCGTCCACGGTGCAGGGTTCTCGAACGGGTGCGCCGAGTTGACGTTGAAGATGCCGCCGCCGTTCGTGCCGAGCAGCTTGATCGCCTCTTGGGATGCCACCGGCCCGCCCGGGATCGACTGTGCGCTGCCTGCGAGAGTCGTGGCATCCGTGAAACCGGAGAGGTTCTGGATGACGCCGCCCGCGAGCAGGACGACCGCCGCGACGACCGACAACGGCAGCAGCAGGCGGGAGGTGCCGCGCACGAGGTCGACCCAGAAGTTGCCGATCACCCCGCTCCGGCGATACGCGAAGCCGCGCACCAGGGCCACGGCGACGGCGATGCCGACGGCGGCGCTGACGAAGTTCTGCACCGTGAGGGCGGCGAACTGCACGGTGTAACCGAGCGTGGACTCGCCGCCGTACGACTGCCAGTTCGTGTTGGTCACGAACGAGACGGCCGTGTTGAACGACAGAGCCTCGCCCGGCGCCTCGAGGCCGAGGGAGTACGGCAGGAGCGGCTGCAGGCGCATGATCGCGTAGACGATCACGACGCCGACGAACGAGAACAGCAGCACCGAACGCAGGTACGCCTGCCACGTCTGGGCGCTGCGTGCGTCGACGCCGATCACGCGGTAGGTGCCGCGTTCGACGGCGAGGTCGCGCTCGCCGGTGTAGATGCGGGCGATGTAGTCGCCGAGCGGGCGGTAGGCCAGGCCGAGGGCGACGATGAGGGTGAGGCAGGTCAGGGCGACCGACCAGATCATTCCGGCATCCATGTCAGAACTTCTCGGGACGGACGAGGGCGACCACGAGGTACACCACGGCGGCGACCGCGAGGACAGCGGCGAGGATCGAGAAGAACATCACGACCGCTCACCGTCCCGCGAGGTGGCGCGGGGCGCCGAGGAGCGGGCCTCCGGGCCCAGCTTCTCGACCCCCTTCGCGACGAGGGCGACCAGCGCGAAGAGCGCGGCGGTCGCGGCGAGGAAGACGGCATCGAGCACGACGACTCCAGGATCGGGGCAGGGCCGCGGAAGACCGCGGGCGCCGCGGGGCGGCACGTCTGACGAGTCAACTGCGCCGGGGCGCGGCATCCGGGCGTCCTCACGGTTTCCCTACGGGTTGCCCGCGGACGCATACGGGCTGCTTACGCGACCCGCGCCGGGCCGGAGGTCCGGAAGCGGAACCGCCGTCGTGTCCCCCGAGGCCGGGGCAGGCGCATGATGGACTCATGCGCGCTTCCGACGACCCCGGCGTGCGGGTCACGGCGGGGCTCGTGATCCCCTCGGCCGAGCTGTCGTGGCGGTTCTCGCGCTCGTCGGGTCCGGGCGGGCAGGGCGTGAACACCGCCGACTCCCGCGTGGAGCTGATGTGGGATGCCGCAAGGTCGAGCGCTCTGTCGCACGTGCAGCGCGAGCGGTTGAGGGAACGGCTCGGGGCCCGGCTCGTCGACGGGGTGCTGATGATCGCCGCCTCGGAGCACCGCCACCAGCTGCGCAACCGCGATGCCGCCCGCGAGCGCCTCGCGGCGATCGTCGCCGAGGCCGTGCGGGTGCCGGCCCCGCCGCGGCGCGCCACGAAGCCCACGCGGGGATCGACCGAGCGTCGCCTGCAGGCCAAGCAGCGCCGGACGAACGTGAAGCGGATGCGTCAGCGCCCGATGGACTGATCCGGGCGCCGCGAGCGGCTGGGGGTGCGCAGGCGAGAACGCCGACGCCCCCACCTCGAAAGGCGGGGGCGTCGGACGGGACTCAGGATGCCGAGCCGCCGGGCGTCTTCCGGGGGCGCTTGGGCACCTCGGCGACCGGCTGGCCACCGCGCTGCTGGCCCGGCAGCGGGCGGGAGCGCCGGCCGTAGATCAGCTCGGAGGAGTCCAGCAGCCACGGGACGAGAGTGATCGAGACGCCGTGCACGAGCATGAGCTGGTGCGCGAGGCGCCGCGAACGGCGGTTGTGCAGGATCGACTCCCACCAGTGCCCCACGATGAACTGCGGCAGGTACACGGTGACCACGGCCGAGCCGTTCTTCTCGCGGTACCTGTTGATGAACGTCGACACCGGCGAGGTGTACGTGCGGTACGGCGAGTCGATGATGACGAGGGGGATGGGGATTTCGTGCTCGGCCCATTCCTTCTGCAGCTTGGTGGCATCCTCGTCGCTGATGGCGACATGGACAGCGAGCGTCTTCTCGTGGCGCGCGGCGAGGGCGTAGTCGATCGCCTTCATGACCGGCTTCTGCAGACGGTTCACGAGAATGATGGCCACGTCTCCGGACGAGCCGAAGTGCACCGTGTCGTCCATGCGGATCTCGTGCTCGACGTCGCGGTAGTACCGGTTCACACCGATCATGAGCACCGCGAGGATCGGGATCGCGATGAACACCAGCCACGCGCCGTGCGTGAACTTGGTGATCGTGACGATGAGCAGCACGAGCACGGTCATGGCGGCGCCGAGCGAGTTGATCCACAGTCCCGAGATGGCCGAGCGGCGCTCGATCGCCGCGGACTGCTGCTGCGCTGCCGCGGGCGGGAGGTCTTTCAGCCCCCGCAGGACGCGACGCCAGTGCTTGACCATGCCGATCTGGCCCAGCGAGAACGACACGAACACACCGATGATGTACAGCTGGATCAGCGTCGTGAGGTTGGCCTGATACACGATCAGCACGCCGATGGCGACGATGCCCAGGATGATCATGCCGTTGGAGTAGACCAGCCGGTCGCCGCGGGTGTTCAGCGCCTTGGGGGCGTACCCGTCCCGCGCGAGCACGGAGCCGAGCAGAGGGAAGCCGTTGAACGCGGTGTTGGCCGCGAGCAGCAGGACGCACGCGGTGGCGGCCTGGATGATGAAGAACGGGATGCTGCTCATGCCGAACGTGGCCGCTGCCACCTGGGCCATGAGGCTCGGCTGCGGGTTGTTCGCACAGTCGAAGCCGATGAGGTGACACGGGTTCTCGGCGTAGTGCACGCCGGAGATGAGGGCCAGAATCGTCAGGCCGGCGAACAGCACGATGGCGATGCCGCCCATCATGGTGAGCGTCGTCTGGGCGTTGCGGATCTTCGGCATCCGGAACGCCGGCACGCCGTTGGACACGGCCTCCACACCCGTCAGGGCCGAGCAGCCGCTCGAGAACGCGCGGAGCACGAGGAGGATGAGCGCCGCCTGCGTGAGCGACTCGGCCTGGACGGCGTACTGCGCGCTCTCCGCGACGGGCGCGTCGCCGAACAGCGTGCGGCCGAGACCCACGACGATCATGATGCCGACCGAGCCGATGAAGAGGTAGGTCGGGATCGCGAAGACGCTCGACGCCTCGCGCACGCCGCGGAGGTTGACGATGACGATGAGGATCACGAACCCGACGGCGATCTCGACGCGGAACGGGTTCAGTTCCGGCAGCGCCGAGATGATGTTGTCTACACCGGATGCCACTGACACGGCGACCGTGAGCACGTAATCCACCAGCAGCGCGGCGGCGACGACGACTCCGGGTACTTCGCCGAGGTTCTTGCTCGCGACCTCGTAGTCACCGCCGCCCGAGGGGTAGGCCTTGATGAGCTGTCGGTAGCTGAGCACCACCACGATCAACAGCACCACGACGGCCACGGCCACCCACGGACTGAGCGTCAGCAGCGCCGTTCCGCCGATGAGCAGGATCATCAGCAGCTCCTGCGGCGCGTAGGCCACAGAGGACAGCGCATCGGAGGCGAAGATCGGCAGCGCCATCTTCTTGGGCAGGAGCTGCTCGTCGAGTTTTTCCGACGTGAGCGGCTCGCCGATCAGGATGCGCTTGGCGATCGGCGTCTCTTCGCCGGTATCGCGACTTTCTTCAGTCACGGCGCGCGACATTACGCGCCCTGGTGAACATGCGCAATCCGACGCGCACGTCGTTCACGGCATGGTCGCCGAGTTATCGATCGCGGGGGAGGTCGGATGCCGGCCTCCGACGTCGTGGAAAGCGACGTGTCAGGAGCCCGTCGCCGCCTCGGCGATGAACGCCGCGATCGCGTCGGCACCGGTGTGGTCGTCGGCGGTGACGGTCACCACCGCGTCCCCCGCGAACACGATCAGCTGCCCGAACGCGCCGTGCAGACGCCACGCGTCGCCCGGGCCGTCCCACCCGGCGAGGGCGTAGCGACGGTAGCCGTCGGTCTCGCTACCCGTGGCGGTCCAGCCCGCGTGCATGGCATCCACGATCCCGGGTGACAGAAGCGCTCGTCCGCGCCAGATCCCGCGGTCGCGGAGAAAGTGGCCCAGGCGCGCCATCTCCTCCGTGCGCAGCGCGACGCCCTCACCGCCGAGGACGCGGCCGTGCGGGCAGCGGCTCCAGCTCACGTCGTCCCAGCCGAGCGGGGCGAACAGGCGGGGGCGCAGGTACTCCTCGATGTCGCCGACGCGCTGCGCCAGCACGTGCATCGCGGTGTACGTGCTGGCGTTGGAGTACTGGAAAGCCCGACCGCGGGAGGGGCGCGAGAGGAACTCCTCGGCGAGGTCCGGCCAGTCCGTCATCATCGTGGGCGACCACGGCAAATCGATGCCGCTCGACATCGACAGCAGGTGCCGGAATGTCACGTCCTCCGCCCGCGCCGTCACGATGTGCGCGACGGGTTCGTCGAGCGAGATCCGCCCCTCGTCGGTGGCGATGCCGGCGGCCAGCACGCACAGGGCCTTGGTGACCGAGTGGATCTCCTCGCGCTCGTCGGGCGTCCATCGGTGCTGCGCGACGGTGTCGCCGACCCGCACGTGCAGGCCGTGCGCCGCGAAGCCGACCTCGTGGATGAGATCGGCGACGATGTCGCGAAGACGCGCGGCAGCGGTCATGTGGCTCTTTCCGGGGGCGGGGTTCGGACGTCTCCACCGTAGTCGCGGCCTCGGACCGCAGCCGCGTGAGCCGAATCCCGGCGATGTCGTTCCCCAGGTGCGGCCGGGCTCGTTCCCTATGCTCCAAGGGTGCACAACATCATGGGCTCCGGGCTGCTCGCGGTCCTGGCGGGGGCCGTCGTCGCCGTCCTGGCCTTCGTGCCGTTCGTCGCGCTCAGCTACCGACGACGCGGTGGTCTGACCCTGTGGCGCACCCTCCTGTGGGCCGCCGCCGCCGTGTACTTCTGGGCCATCTGGACGTACACGCTCGTCCCGATGCCCGCCGACGACGACTACCGCTGCGCCGGCGTGAACCTGCGCCCCTTCGAGTTCGTCGACGACATCCGCGCCGCTGTCGCCGTTTCGGGCCGCTATCTCACCGACCCGACTGTGCTGCAGGTCGCGCTCAACGTGCTGCTGTTCGTGCCGCTCGGCTTCCTCCTGCGGGTGCTGGGAGGCCGTGGCATCCTGGTCGCCGGTCTCATCGGACTCGCCACGACCTGCCTGATCGAGACCACGCAGGTGACCGGGGTCTGGGGACTGTACCCGTGCGCGTATCGCGTCTTCGACGTCGATGACCTCATCGCGAACACCTCGGGCGCCCTGCTGGGTTCGGTGCTCGCCTTCGCCGTTCCCCGCAAGTACCGAGGTGCCGACAAGACCGCGGATGCCGAGGTCCCCCGCCCCGTCACGCGCCGTCGCCGGGCTCTCGGCATCGCGTGCGACGTGCTCGGAACCGGTCTCGTGTCGGTCGCGGTGTCGGTCGTGGTCCAGGCTGCCGTGACGCTGCTCCTGGGCGACACGGCGACCGTCCGCACCGACGAGGTGGCGTCGCTTTCGGGCACCGCGGTCGCCGCGGGGCTGTGGTTCGTGGTGATCCTGGTGACCGGTCGCTCGGTCGGGGACCTCGCCACGCGCGTGCGCTTCACCAATGGCGTTCTGCCGTCGTGGGTGGCCCGGCCCCTGCGGTTCCTCACCGGCGCCGGCGCATTCGTGGTGCTCGACGCGCTTGCGCAGCCGTACTCGTTGCTCGCTTTCCTGCTCGGGGTGCTCACCGTCGTCCTGCTGTTCGTCTGGCCCGACGGTCGCGGTCTCACCGGATGGCTCGGTCGCCGGCGCCTCGTCGACGATCGCGCGGGCGTCGTGAGCCCCTCGGTGGACGCGCGGACCTGACTCCCGCGGGACGCCCGCTCCCGGAAGCGTGAGCGCGCGTCGGCTCCTCCGTCACGGTCACGCCCCGCGCCGGAACGCCCAGGTGCCGGTGAGCCTGCGCGAACGCGACGAGGACGCCGCGGCATCCGGCGGACCGGCGGCGGTGGGCGGACCGGCGGCGGTGGGCGGAGGCCGCGCGGCGAGCAGCAGGCCTACAGGCTCTGGCCCGCCACCGAGAACGTGTCGCAGGCGTTCACGCCGCCCTTGCGTCCGGCGTCGAACCACCGCTGGCGCTGCTCGCTCGAGCCGTGCGTCCAGCTCTCGGGGTTGATGCCGCGTCCCGACTCGGCCTGAATGTGGTCGTCGCCGACCGCGGCCGCCGCCCCGAGCGCGTCGCTGATCTCCTGCTGCGTCGGCGGCTGGAGGTACGGGGTGCCGTTCTCGTCGACCTGCTCGGAGGCCGCCGCGACCCACGCCCCCGCGAAGCAGTCGGCCTGCAGCTCGGTGCGCACGCCGTTGCTGTCGGGGCCGGTGCCGTTGTTCGGGTACTGATCCATCACCCCGATGAGGTGCTGCACGTGGTGGCCGTACTCGTGAGCGAGCACGTAGAGCTGCGCGAGGGGACCCGCCGTGGTGTCGTACTGCTCGCGCAGGATCGAGAAGAACGTCGGGTCGACGTACACGGTCTCGTCGGGTGGGCAGTAGAACGGGCCGGTGGCGTTCGAGGCCGTTCCGCACGCGGTCGAGGTCGCGCCGTCGACGATGATCAGTTGCGGCTGGCGGTAGCCCTCGAGACGCTCCTGCCAGAACTGGTCGATGTTCAGCGACGCCGCGGCCAGTCGGCACGAGTCGTCGCTGTTCGCGTCGGCGCCGGTCTCGCAGCTGGCGATGGACTCGCCGCCGCCCTGAGGTGCCGCGGGGGCTCCACCGTTGCCGAGGAGGCCGGTGAGGTCGGTGCCGGTGAAGAGCGAGAACAGCAGCACGACGATGCCGCCGAGGCCGACCGCCCCACCACCGACGGCGGCGACCGTGCCGCCCCGGCGCTTCGCTGAGTTGCCCCCGACGCGGGCATTGTCGTTGAACGTCACGAAGCCACGGTACGCCTGCACCCCCGCGTTGTGATCGACCTTGCGCTCGAGCCCGAGAGCGGTCCTGGGCTCAGCGACGGTTGAGCGATCAGGTCGGGTCGGGCTCGGGCCACGACCTCAGTCGAGGAACTCCCGCGCCGCGACGACGAGGTTCTCCACGCCGCGGTCGATCGTCGGCTGCATGAGGGGGGCGAAGAAGGGCGAGTGGTTGGTGGGGATGTCGCGCTCGATCGTGCCCGCGGCCAGCGCATCCGCGAAGGTCTGCGGGTCGACGCCGCCCCAGAACCAGAACACCAGCGGCACGCCCGACTCGCGCGCGAACCACGACACGTCCTCGCTGCCGGTGAACATGCCCGGGTCGACGACGCTGGTCTCACCAAAGGCCCGACGGAAGGCCGCGGTGAGGCGGGCCGTGGCATCCGGGTCGTTGATGGTCGGCGGCAGCGTGTGGTCGGTGGTGATCGTGGGCGTCTGCGGGGCGCCGGAGGCCTCGGCCTCGGCACGGATGATCCGCTCGACCTTCTCGAGGACGCGGGCGCGGGCGACGTCGTCGGGGTAGCGCAGGCTCAGCTCGAGCTTCGCCTCGGCGGGGATGATGTTGTTCTTCAATCCCGCGTGGATCGAGCCGACGGTCACGACGGCGACGTCGCGGGGGTCGACCTCGCGCGAGACGACGGTCTGCAGCCGCATGACGGTCGCGGCGGCCATGACGACCGGGTCGATCGTGTACTGCGGCCGCGACCCGTGGCCACCGCGACCGTGCAGGATCACGGTGAGCCCGTCGGATGCCGCCATCTGGGTGCCCGGACGCACGCCGATCGTTCCGGCGGGCAGCGGCGTGACGTGCTGGCCGAGCACGATGTCGGGTCTCGGGTAGCGATCGAGCACGCCGTCGGCGATCATCGCCTGCGACCCTGCACCGTACTCCTCAGCGGGCTGGAACACCGCCACGACGGTGCCCGACCACTCCTCGGTCGTCGCGACGAGCCGTTCCAGCGCGCCGATCAGCGCGGTGACGTGCATGTCGTGCCCGCACGCGTGCATGACGGGGACGGCGTTGCCCGCCGGGTCCGTGCCGCGGGCGGTGCTGGCGTAGGGCAGGCCGGTCTGCTCCTCGACGGGGAGGCCGTCCATGTCGGCGCGCAGCCACACGACGGGCCCGTCGCCGTTGTCGATGCGGGTCACGACGCCCGTGCGACCGACGCCCTCTTCGACCGGGAGGCCGAGGTCGGCGAGGTGCCGCGCGATGACCCCAGCGGTGCGCGTCTCCTGGAACGACAGCTCGGGGTGCGTGTGCAGATCGGTGTACAGGCTCTCGAGGTCGACGCTCATGCCCCGAGCCTAGTTCGCCGGCTTATCGCGAGTCTGGCTGAAGCTGGATGCGACGGGCTCAGTCGCCGACATCAGGTTGCCGCCGGATGAACCTGTCCATGTTGGGAACTGTGAAGCTGACGAAGCCCCTGCGCTCGGCATAGATGATCCCTTTTTCGATGAGCGATTGTCGTGCCGGGCTGAGCGAGGCGGGTGCGACCCGCAGGTGCTCGGCAATGGCCGCGGTGCTGGCGACCTCGCCGCCCACGTCGACGATCGTTCGGAGGTACTGCCGTTCCGAGGGCGTCGTACGGTCCCACCGCGCGGGAAAGAATCCCTGGTCGAGATCGGCATTACCCTCCGCGATCCCTGCATGTGCGATTTCGAGGTCGATGTGACGGTCGGGCGTGAGATCCCAAACGGCCTTCCCGTACGTCTGAAGGAAGAACGGGTAGCCCTGTGCTTCGTCGACGATCGCCTCGACGGCGTCTGGAGAGAACCGCGCCCCCAGCTGAAGCGCTGGACGAATGACGGCCTCCGCGGCCGACGAACGCGATAGGGCTCCCACTTCGTGCAGCGAGAAGCGTTCCGAGTAGGAGCGCGCTTCGGCGAGTGTGCGTCGGAGGGTGGGGAGGCCTGCGCCGATGACGTAGAACGGCCAGTCGGCCTGCGTCGCCTTGTGCTGGACTGCGAGCAAGGCCGTCAGGAGATCGTCGTCGAGATCCTGCATCTCGTCGACGAAGATCGCGAGCGCGCTTCCGTTCTTTTGCAGCGGCTCGGCGAGGTCGGCGACGAGCTCCTCGAGGTCCACCTCGATGAGTCCCGAGTTCGCGCGATGGTCAGAAGGCTGGACGCCCAGATTGAGTGAGACGCCGGCGACCGTCAACGCGAACGACGACACAGTGGACACGGCGGCGCGCACGTCCGAGACTGCCGCCCGGAACCGCGCCATCCGACGGCCGGCCATCGCGACACCGCGAGCGAGCGACTGTCGGGACACGAGCTTTCCTGCGTTTCCTGGGCGGGCTTCGAACTGCACCGTGAGCCAACCCGCTTTGTCGACGTTCCGCTGCAGCTCGTTGAGCAGGACCGTCTTTCCGACACCGCGCAATCCGTAGGTGATGAGTCCGCCATCGTTGCGGCGGCCGCGGCTCTTGGCCACCATGAGGTCGACGAGATCGATCTCAGCCTCGCGTCCCACGAGCTCGGGCGGACGCACGCCGGCACCGGGCCGGAAGGGGTTCAGTTCGTGCAGCATGGCGTGAATCTACCCTTATCTAGCTCGAATCTAATCTATCGACTAGATTTGTCGCCTCGCGATCGGGTGGTTTTCACCCTCCCCCCGCTACCTGATGCCGCTTGCCCCCGCAAGCCGCCCCGATCGCTCAGGTCGGGCCGCGACGCTTCTGGCATGACCACACATTTCGACTACCTCATCGTCGGCGGCGGAATGGTCGCCGACACCGCCGCGCGCGGCATCCGCGAGATCGACACGGACGGGTCCATCGGCATCCTGAGCGACGACGTCGACGAGCCGTACACCCGCCCCGCCCTGAGCAAGAAGCTGTGGACCGACGACGAGTTCACGTGGGAGAAGGTGCCACTCGGCACGGCCGACGACACGGGTGCCGACATTCGCCTGCGCACGCGCGCGACCGAGCTGCGTCCCGAGGCGCGGGAAGTGGATGCCGACGGCGAGACGTTCTCCTACGGCAAGCTCCTGCTCGCCACCGGCGGAAAGCCCGTGCCCCTGCCGATCGAGGATCGGACCGACGGCGAGCGGGCGCTGAGCTTCCGCACGGCCGAGGACTACCGGCGGCTGCGCGCGCTCGCGGACGAGGTCGACCGCGTCGCCGTGGTCGGCGGCGGGTACATCGGCTCCGAGCTGGCGGCGGCGCTCGTGCAGAACGGCGTCCACACCGTGCTCATCCACACCGGCGCCGTGCTCGGTGACGCGGTGTTTCCGGCTGCGCTGGCCGAGCGTTTCGAGAAGCTTTTCCGCGACGCGGGCGTCGAGATCGTCGCGGGGTCGAAGGTGTCGGGTGGGGAAGCGGATGAAAAGGGTGCCCACCTCGAGCTCGAGAACGGCGACGAGGTGCGCGCCGACGCCGTCGTCAGCGGCCTGGGCATCGAGGTCGCCGCCGACCTCGCGGAGCGGGCCGGTCTGACGGTGGACGACGGCATCGTCGTCGACGCGCAGCTGCGGACCTCGACCGACGACATCTACGCCGCCGGCGATGTCGCGAGCTACCCCGATCGCATCCTCGGGCGTCGCCGGGTCGAGCACGTCGACAACGCGAACGAGCAGGGCAAGACGGCGGGGCGCAACCTCGCGGGCGCCGCCGAGCCGTACACGCACACCCCCTACTACTACTCCGCGGTCTTCGGCATCCGGTACGAGGCCGTCGGCACGCTCGACTCCTCGCTCGAGACGGTCGAGGACTGGGTGGATGCCGACCACGGCGTCATCTTCTACCTCGACGACGACCGGGTCGTCGGCGTGCTGCTGTGGAACGTGGAAGACGCGAGGGATGCCGCCCGCGCGGTGCTCGCGGAAGCCGACACGCTCACGCGCGACGACCTGGTCGGGCGGATCCGGTAGGGCCACCGCCGGCGCGGGCCGCCACCCGGCGCGCTGCGCTGGTCTCCCGCTGTCCGGGAGGAGCGGACGTGACTAACCTGGACCGACGCCGCGTCTTCCGCGGCGCTTGTCACCTGGGGGCCGAATGTCATCCGCACTGCTTCATCTCACCGTTCCGGTCGATCAGGCCCGCGAGGCGGTGGGGGCCGCTCTCGCGGAACACGGCTACGTGGTGCAGCCGACGGCATTCGGCTCGCTCGATGTGTCGCGCGATGACCGTGGCGGGGACGGCACCGGCACCGGCGAGGACCCGGGGGTGCGCTTCGACGTGCACTTCCCGGCGGCCGAGGGTGAGACGGTCGCCGCGTTCGAGCGTTCCGCGGTCGCCGGTCTGGTCGGGGACGCCGCCGCGGGAGCGGATGACGTCATCGGTGAGGCGGCGCGCGTCGTGCGTCTCCACCTCGCACAGCAGGGACTGCTGAGCGCCGCGGACGCGGAAGCCGTCGGCGGCACCGGAGCAGCCGACGGTACCGTGCCCGCACCGGTGCCGCCCGCGCCGGCCCCTGAGGGATACCCGGGAGCGGCGACGCCGGGCTTCGAGGGATACCCGGGTGCAGCCTCTCCGGGAGACCCCGCCTTCGGCGGTTACCCCGCAGCGCCGGGGTACGCGGCGGCGACCGCCCCCGCCGAAGGGCGCACGAACACCGTCTCGATCGTGGCGATCGTGCTCGGCTTCGTCGTGCCGATCGGCGGCATCATCGCCGGCGCCATCGGTCTCTCGCAGATCAAGCGCACCGGCGAGAAGGGCCGCGGCCTCGCGCTGACCGGCATCATCGCCGGATCCGTCCTGACGGTGCTCGGCGTGCTGGGCAGCATCGCCTTCCTCGCTCTTTTCCTGTTCGCCCAGCAGCAGATCGCGGCGGGTGCCGCCGGCGATCCCTTTGCGTCGCCGTCCACCGCGCCCGACGGCGGCGCCGACCCGAACCAGCCGCCTCCCGGCACCTTCGCCACCCTTTCCGTCGGGCAGTGCCTCGACGACGTGCCCCAGGGATACGTCACCTCCGAGAACGTCGTCGACTGCGACGCCCCGCATTTCTACGAGGTGTTCTCGTCCTTCACCCTCACCGACGGCGTGTTCCCGGGCGACGACGCCGTCGAGAGCCGCACGTTGGACACCTGCGACAACGCGTTCGCGCAGTTCGTCGGCGTCGACTACCAGGCCTCGGAGCTGGAGTACACCTACCTCGCACCGATCGAGGAGACGTGGGCGCAGGGCGACCGGGCGGTCTCGTGCCTCCTTTACGACCCGGCGGGCGAGATCACGGGGTCGCTGCAGGGCTCCGCGCGCTGACCCGGCGCGTCCTCGCCGCCGACGAGAGACCGCGGCCGGGGCCGCATCCGCCTCAGACCGGCGCCGCCGTGGAGCCGCGGTCGACCAGTTCGAAGGGCAGCGTCCCTCGACCGGGAGTGGGCCGGGCGCCGTCGAGAGCGTGCAGCACCGCTTCGGCGGCGCGTTCGCCCTGACCGCGCGCGAACTGATCGATCGTGGTGAGCCCGAACCATCGGCCGAGCTCGTGCCCGTCGACGCCGATGATCGAGACGTCCTCCGGCACGCGCAGGCCGAGGTCGCGCGCGGCCAGGATCGCCCCGATCGCCATCTCGTCGGAGGCTGCGAACAGGGCGGTGGGCCGGTCCGTGCGCGCGAGGACCCGGGCCGCGGCCGAGGAGCCGCCCTCGATGGTGAAGTCGGCCGGCTCCACCTCGCGCTCGGTGATGCCCGCCTCGGCGAGGGATTCCTCGAAGCCGCGTCGTCGCAGGCTCGGCACCGACGACGCGGCATCCGTCACCGTGTCCGCACCGATGTGCGCGAGGCGGCGATGTCCGAGTTCGAGCAGGTGCGCCGTGGCGAGACGCCCGACCGCGAGGTCGTCGACCGTCAACGTGGTCACCAGGGGGTTGGGGCCAGCGATCGCGACGATCGGAACGCCCAGGCCGTTCAGCGAAGCCGACTCCTCGGCATCCAGTTCGAGAGCGATCGTGATCACGGCGTCGGTCCGGCGGCGCCGCAGGTGATCGTCGAACACGCGGCGGCGCCCGTCGGCGTCGGCGCTCACGCTGTAGAGCGTGATGTCGTAGCCCTGGCGCACGAGGGCGTCGGAGATGCCGGCGAGCACGGTGCTGAAGAACCACCGGTCCAGGAACGGCACGACCACGCCCACGGCGCGGGCGCGTCCGGTGGCGAGGCTCGAGGCGGCCGCCGAGACGACGTAACCGAGCCGCTCGGCGGCAGCGAGCACGCGGTCGCGGGTCGCGGGCGACACCGGCCCGCGACCGCTCAACGCCCGCGAGACCGTGGCCGTCGACACCCCCGCCGCGCGCGCGACGTCGTCGATTCCGGCCACGGTCTCGCTCGATCGGAGGATGCCGCGGCTCAGGCCGCGGCGATCCAGACGGTCGTGTCGGTGGGGAGGCGGTCGCCGTCGAGGGGGCCGCTCGCGATGAGCACCTCGCCCGCCGGCAGCTCGACGCTCTCGTCGCCGAGGTTGGCGATCACGACGAGCGAACCGTTGCCGAACGCCACGACGTCGTCGCCGTAGCCGTCGAGCCACTCGACGTCGCCGGCACCGAGGCCCCGGGCGCGGCGCTCGGCGAGCAGCGAGCGGTACAGCGACAGCGTCGACGCGGGGTCGTCGACCTGCACGTCGCGCGCGAGTTCCGCCCACTCCGTGGGCTGCGGCAGCCACGCCGCGCCGGTGTCGTTGAAGCCGTAGGCGGGGCCGTCGGCGGTCCAGGGTAGGGGCACACGGCAGCCGTCGCGGCCGTAGCGCTCGCCGTTCGTGCGGAACCAGGTGGGGTCCTGACGGGCGTCGTCGGGCAGGTCGATGACCTCGGGCAGGCCCAGCTCCTCGCCCTGGTACAGGTACGACGAGCCGGGGAGGGCGAGCATGAGCGAGGTCGCCGCGCGGGCGCGGCGCAGGCCCTTCACGGGGTCGGGCTGGCCCGGCGACTTGGGGCCGATGCCGGCGCCCTGCGGGTTCTCGGCCGTCAGCGCAAGACGCGACGCGTGGCGCACGACGTCGTGGTTCGACAGCACCCAGGTGCTCGGGGCGCCGACCGCACCGTACGCCTCGAGCGACTCCGTGATCACGTCGCGGAGCGCCGCGGCATCCCACTTCGTCTCGAGGTAGTGGAAGTTGAACGCCTGGTGCATCTCGTCGGGACGCACCCACAGCGCCGTCTGCTTCACCGTGGGCAGCCACGCCTCCGCGCACAGGGCGCGGTCGCCGTCGTACGCGGCGAGGACCTCGTGCCAGTCGCGCCAGATCTCGTGCACGCCCGACTGGCCCCAGTACGGCACCTCGGCGGCGTCGCCGCCCATCGAGCCGCCCTCGGGGTCGGGCGTGTAGTCGGGCAGGCCGTCGGCCTTGATCAGGCCGTGGGCGACGTCGACGCGGAAGCCGTCGACTCCGCGGTCGAGCCAGAAGCGCAGCACGTCGCGGAACTCCGCGCGCACCTCCTCGTTCGTCCAGTCGAAGTCGGGCTGACTCTCGTCGAAGATGTGCAGGTACCACTGGCCGGGCGTGCCGTCGGCCTCGGTGACGCGCTTCCACATGCCGCCGCCGAACACGCTCTCCCAGTTGTTCGGGGGGAGCTCGCCGTTCTCGCCCTTCCCGTCGCGGAAGATGTAGCGCGCGCGCTCGGGGCTGCCCGGCGCCGCCTTCAGCGCCTCCTGGAACCACACGTGCTGATCACTGGAGTGGTTGGGGACGAGGTCGACGATGACCCGGATGCCACGCTCGTGCGCGTCCGCCAGCATCGCGTCGAAGTCGGCCAGGGTGCCGAAGATCGGGTCGACGTCGCGGTAGTTCGCGACGTCGTAGCCCGCGTCCTTCTGCGGCGAGGTCTGGAAGGGGCTCAGCCAGATGGCATCCACGCCCAGTTCCGCGAGGTCGTCGAGGTGCGCGGTGACGCCGGGGAGGTCGCCCAGGCCGTCGCCCGACGCGTCGGCGAAAGAGCGGGGGTAGATCTGGTAGATGACGGCGGTGCGCCACCACTCCGAGCCGGGTGCGGACGCGAGTTCGGGTCGCGAGTCCTGCTGCGTGAAAGTCATGGGGCCACGTTAGTGCAAGCGCTTGCATCGCCGTCAAGCTTCCGTGTGACCCGTGACTTGTGGCGTATGTACGTGGCGGGTGGGTTTTGGCGTGCATGTGGCGCACGTCAGCGCTTCATGGGTGCGGGGCGGGAGAGAGCGGGGGACAGGAGGGGGTGCCCCCAGGCCTGGGGCCGCGCGAGGGGAGGCGACTAGGCTGAGGCCGTGCCCGACGCCTCCGCCCTCGCCCGCGCAGAATCGCTGATCACCAGCATCCCGGACTACCCCAAGCCCGGGATCATGTTCCGCGACATCACGCCCCTGCTGACGGATGCCGCGGCCCTGCGCACCGTCGTCGAGGCGCTCGTGGAGCCCTTTGCCGGCCGCTTCGACGCCGTCGCGGGAGTCGAGGCGCGCGGCTTCCTGCTCGCGGGGGCGGCGGCCATCGTTGCGAATGTCGGACTCATGCCCATCCGCAAGGCGGGCAAGCTGCCTCGCCCCGCCGCGGCCGTCGAGTACGACCTCGAGTACGGCTCGGCCACGATCGAGATCCACGACGACAACGCCGCGGGCGCGCGCGTGCTGCTGCTCGACGACGTCCTCGCCACCGGTGGCACGCTCGCCGCGGGGCGTGAGCTGCTCGAGGCGGTGGGCAGCGAGGTCGTGGGCATCGCGACGCTTCTCGAGCTCGACGGTCTGGGCGGCCGCGAGGTGCTCGGCGGCGACGTCCACGCGGTCTTCCACGTCTGACGCGGGCAGCGGGCTGTCGCTCGGCGGGGCCGTGCGAAACTCCTGAGTTTCCGCGCCCGAGGGCTGTCCTGCCTCGCCGGGGCGGCGGCATCCCTCGATTTCTCAGGAGTTCGGCCCGGCTGACGGCGCGACGCGCGGGCGCGCGGTCAGCGCATCACGCTCGCGCCGAGTTCGACGGGGCTGCCCTCGATGTTGCCGACGATGCCGCGGATGATGCCCGTGCCGTCCTCGCGCCGCAGGCCGTCGTACCAGGCCTGCGTCGCGGCGACGTCGAACGCGTGCGTCTCGTGGGCGCGCTTGCGGGCGCGCAGCACCAGGTCGCCCGCCCGCTCGGTGCGGATGCGCTCGTAGCGCTTCAGCGAGTCCTCGATGCCGAGCGTCGTCGTGGCGAAGACGATGCCGAGGGCGAAGCTGTCCTCCAGGGCCGAACAGGCGCCCTGCCCGATGTCGGGGGCGGTGTTGTGGGCGGCGTCGCCGAGGATCGCCACGCGCCCGCGCGTCCACGTGTCGAACGGGTCGATGTCCCAGATCTCGACGCGGTTCAGCGACTCGTCGGGGTTGATCCCGTCGAGCAGGGCGCGAACGCCGGGCGCGCCCCAGGAGCCGAACGCGTGCTCCATCGCGGCCATGCGGTCCTCGACCACGCCCGACGGACCGGGAACGTCGACGAAGAAGTAGAAACGATCGCCGGCGACGGGCATGACGGCGCAGCGCTTTCCGTCGCCGACGTAGGTCGTCCACTGATCGAGCGGTCCGATGCGCTCGTCGGCGGCGACCAGGCCGTTGTAGTTGACGTAGCCGGAGTAGGTGCGCTCGGGGCGGATGCCGGTGGGCTCGGTGACGTAATCGCGCACGATCGAGCGGGCCCCGTCGGCGCCGATCAGCAGGTCGGCGGTGTCGCTCGTGCCGTCGGCGAAGGTGGCGGTGACGGTCTCGCCATCGTCGGCGACGGCGACCAGCTGCTTGCCGAGGTGGATGCTCGCCGAGCCGACGGCATCCATCATCAGCTGCTGCAGGTCGGCGCGGGCCACGGGGTAGGGCCGCTGACCGGTCTGTTCGGTGACGGGCGCGAGGCTGAAGCGGCAGAGCTCGTCGCCGGTGTGCCCGTCGTAGTAGGCCATGTCGTCCATGCGGCCGCCGAGGGCGGCGACCTGCGGGCCGAGGCCCAGCCAGTTCAGCACCTTGACGCCGTTGGACCACAGCGACAGCGCCGCACCCACGGGGCGGTTCTCGCGCATGCGGTCGTACACGACGACGTCGTGGCCGAGCTTCTGCAGCGCGAGCGCGGCGGAGGTGCCGCCGACGCCGGCGCCGATGACGATGACCTTCATGGAGCGTTCTCCTCAGCTGCCGCGGTAGGTCGAGTAAGCGAAGGGACTCAGCAGCAGCGGCACGTGCAGGTGCTGTTCGCCGGAGACGGTGAAAGCGATCGTCGCGATCGGGTGGAACGATGAGACGCCGCGCGAGCGGAAGTACGCGCCCGTCGCGAAGGTCAGGGAGTAATCGCCGTCGTCGAGCCGGTCGGGGCCGAGCGCGAGCCGACCGTCGGCGTCGGTGGCGGCTTCGGCGATCGTGTCGCCGCCCAGCCGGGCCAGCGTGACGGCGACGCCGGGCGCGGGCGTGCCGGCCGTGGCATCCAGGATGTGGGTGGTGACGTGAGTCATTCGGCGTCCTCGGGCTCAGCGGGGGCGTCGTCGGCGAAGGTCGTGCCGAGGCGCAGCAGCGCGATCTCGGCGAGCTGGCGCGTGGCCTCGATTGTCTCGGCGTCGTGGTCGTTGCCGAGGCGCCGCTCGAGCTCGGCGCGCATCTCGCCCGGGGTGCGGCCGGCGGCGCGGATGAGGAAGACGCGGCCGAAGCGCTCCTCGTAGGCGATGTTGCCGGCGGCGATCGCGGCGACGTCGTCGTCGGCGGCCTCGGCCATCGACCCCTGTTCGCGACGGGATGCCGCGGCCTCGGCGCCCTCGCCCGAGACCTTGGCACCGATACGGGGATGCGCGTGGAGAGCTGCCTCGAGATCCTGCGGTGACCAGGCGGCGGCGAGGTCCGCGGCGTAGGCGGCGAGGGCCTCGACGCTCGCGTACGGGCGGCCGGCCACGACGGCGTCGACCCAGCCCGGGATATCGGCCCAGACGCGCGCGACGGCGACCGCGTCGGCGTCGTCGGCGGCGTTGAAGTCGGAGAGGTGCATACTCGCCAGGCTAAGGGGGCTGCGTTACGGGGCTGTGGCGGGATGTGTCAGCAATGTTGCTGTGGGGAACATTCCGGCCATCGCGCCGTGCCGCCAGAACAGGGGATCGTCCGAGAACAGGACGATCCGCCACGTTTTCGCCCTGTTCTGGCACGAAGCCCTGTTCTGATGACGAGGGGTAACGCGGCGTGACGACCGACGGAGCCTCACGCGTGCACGATCAGCCAGTGCGCCACGGCGTCCACGTCGCTGGTGTTGTGCAGGCGGTGGGGGACCGAGCAGGGGTAGCTGATGGCATCCCCCGCCCGCAGGATGACGCGCTCGGCCTCGAAGTCGATCGTCAGCTCGCCCGCGACGACGGTGCCGACCTCGTAGCCCTCGTGGTGGAACAGGCCGTCGGCGCCGTGGGCGGAGGCGCCGGGCGGGTAGATGGACTCGAAGTAGTCGACTCCGGGCGAGGTGCCGGGGGTGAGGCGGCGGAACGAGACTCCGCTGTCGAGCACGATGTCGGATGCCTGCCCCGCGCGTTGCAGCGTGAAGCCCGAGGGGCCGACGGGTTCGACCGGACGGTCGGATGCCGGGTCGAAGGCGGCGACGAGCGGGACGCCGAGAGCGTCGGTGATCGCGATCAGCCGCGAAACGCTCGGCTGCATGACCCCGCGTTCGATCTGCGAGACGGCGCTGGGGGAGATGCCGAGCGTCTTCGCCAGCGACCGCGCCGAGATGCCGCGGGCCTGACGCAGGTCGCGGATGCGCGCGCCGACGGACGTCGGCGCCTCGGCGGCGGGAGCCGCGGAGTCGGCCCCTGCGGCGGCGGCATCGGGCTCGACGGCGTCGGCGAGGGGCGGCTGCGGCATGCCCCGAGTCTAAGAGGAGCGCCGGGTGAACCATGAGGTGAAGGAGTGACTTCACATGGTCGTTACAAACGCGAAACCGAACGAAGCGTGTGAACCAATAACTTCACATCAGTGCACCACTCAGGCCGCGGACTCCACGTCGTGGCATCCTTCGCCCCGAGAGGAACGACATGACATCCACACCGCTCACCGGCCCCCACGATCTGGTGGAGGCCGCCGGCCACCCCCACGGGGGCGGCAACATGAAGCCCCACTACGACGACCGCCTCGCCAACGAAGACCTCGCCCCGCTGCGGAAGCAGAAGTGGTCTTCGTACAACATCTTCGCCTTCTGGATGAGCGACGTGCACTCCGTCGGCGGTTACGTCACCGCCGGCTCGCTGTTCGCGCTCGGCCTGCAGTCGTGGCAGGTATTCGTCGCGCTCATCGCGGGCATCGTCATCGTGCAGGTCTTCGCCAACATGGTCGCCAAGCCCAGCCAGAAGACGGGCGTGCCGTACCCCGTCATCAACCGCGTGGTCTTCGGCATCCGCGGCGCCAACATCCCCGCCATCATCCGCGGCCTCATCGCCATCGCCTGGTACGGCGTGCAGACGTTCCTCGCGGCGGAATCGCTCAACATCATCTTCCTGAAGTTCGTGCCCGGCTCCGCGGCGCTGCTCGACGTGTCGTTCGCGGGCCTGTCGGCACTCGGCTGGATCTCGTACGCGATCCTGTGGGTCGCGCAGTTCCTGCTGTTCTGGAACGGCATGGAGGTCATCCGCCGCTTCATCGACTGGGCCGGTCCCGCCGTCTACGTCGTCATGATCGTCCTCGCCATCTACCTCGTGTCGCAGGCCGGCATCCAGAACATCTCCTTCACCCTCTCGACAACGCAGCTCGACTTCTGGGCGTCGATCCCGGTGATGTTCGCCGCGATCGCCCTCGTCGTGTCCTACTTCTCGGGTCCGATGCTGAACTTCGGTGACTTCGCCCGCTACGGCAAGAGCTTCGCCGCGGTGAAGAAGGGCAACTTCTGGGGCCTGCCGATCAACTTCATGTTCTTCTCGCTGCTCACCGTCATCACGGCATCCGCGACCGTCCCGGTCTTCGGTGCCCTCATCACCGACCCGATCAAGACGGTCGAGCAGATCGACACGCCCTTCGCGATCCTGCTCGGCGGCCTGACCTTCGTCACCGCCACGGTCGGCATCAACATCGTCGCCAACTTCATCTCGCCCGCCTTCGACTTCTCCAACGTCGCCCCGAAGAAGATCTCGTGGCGCGCGGGCGGCATGATCGCCGCCGTCGGCTCGACGTTCCTCATGCCCTGGAACTGGTACTCCAACAGCGACGCCATCCACTACTCGCTCGGCGTGCTGGGCGCGCTGATCGGACCGCTCTTCGGCATCCTGATCGCCGGCTACTACATCGCCGCCCGCCAGCGCGTGAAGGTCGACGCGATGTTCACGATGGATGCCAAGGGCCCCTACTGGTATCGCAACGGTTTCAACCCGAACGCGGTCAAGGCCGTCATCACCGCGGGTGTCCCGACCGTCGCGATCGCGATCTTCCCGAAGCTCTTCGCCGACCTGGGCCTGTTCAACATCTCCGCGATCAGCGACTACAGCTGGTTCATCGGCTGCGGCCTCGGCTACGTGCTCTTCCTCCTCTTCGAGCGTCTCGACCCCCGCGTCCCGACCTTCGACGGTGAGACCGAGGGCATCTCCGACGGCACCGTCGACGGGGCCGCCGCGACCGCGGCATCCGAGCCGGCCGCGATCTCGGCCGAGGTTCCCGTACAGGCTTCGCCGAACGCACCGCGAACGGATGCCACCGCGTGAGGATCCTGCTCATCAACCCCAACACCTCCCGGGCGATGACCGCGAAGATCGCGGAAGCCGCCCGGGGGGTGGCGGGACCCGACGTCGTCATCGACGCCGTGTGTCCCGCGACCGGCGCCGCTGCGATCGAGAGTCACACCGACGAGATCGCGGCGGCCGCCGCCGTGGTCGAGCTCGTCGCGGCCGACCGCGACGGCGCCGACCCCGCCGACGCCTACGTGATCGCCTGCTTCGGCGATCCCGGCCTCGACGCGGCGCGAGAGCTCGTGGAGGCGCCGGTCGTCGGCATCGCCGAGGCGGCGATGCACCTGGCCGCGGTGTCGGGGCGGCACTTCGGCGTCGTCACGACCCTCAGCCGCACCCTCGGCCGCGCGCACGACCTCGTCGCGCGCTACGGCATGGAGCGGGCGTGCGTCTCGCTCGCGGCGACCGGCATCCCGGTGCTCGATCTCGAGGACACGGGGTCGGAGGCGGTCTCGCTCATCGAGCGGTACGGCGCCGAGGCGGCGGCGGGCGGGGCCGACGTGATCGTGCTCGGCTGCGCCGGCATGGCCGACCTGTGCACCGAGCTCACGGCACGCCTCGGCGTGCCGGTGGTCGACGGGGTCGCGGCCGCGGTGGGGATGGCATCCGGGATGGTGCGCATGGGCCTGGGCACGAGCAAGCGCGACGAATACGCGCGGCCACCGCGGGCGTTCGTGGGTGTCGGCGCGGTGGAGCCGGCGTTCGCAGGTGGCCCCGGGGTCACGTCCGGCGCCCGGGGGTCATCCGCGACGCCCCGCATCGAGGGCACTCCTTCTCCCCAGGCAGCGAACTCCGGGGTTTTTGCATGAATGTTGATGACGGTTACATCAGCGAAACGCAGGGCGTTTAGCGTGAATGGCATGATCACACGGATCGCCGCACGGAGAGTCTTCCTCGACGGTGCCTTCACTCCCGCCAGCGTCGTGATCGACGACGGGACCATCGCGGCGGTGGAGCCCTTCGAGGCCGCCGCCGACGTCGTGCTGCCCGGAGACGCGGTGCTGCTGCCCGGGCTCGTCGATTCGCACGTGCACCTCGACGAACCCGGGCGCACCGAGTGGGAGGGCTTCCTCACGGGCACCGCGGCTGCGGCCGCCGGCGGGGTGACCACCGTCGTCGACATGCCGCTGAACAGTTCACCGGTGACGACCACCGTGCAGGCTCTGGATGCCAAGCGCGCGGCCGCCGCGGGGAAGCTCGCGGTCGACATCGCCTACTGGGGTGGGGCCGTGCCCGAGAATCTCGGGTCGTTGCGCGCGCTCGCCGACGCGGGTGTCGTGGGCTTCAAGTGCTTCCTCTCGCCGAGCGGCATCGACGAGTTCGGGCACCTCGACGCCGAGCAGCTCGAGAACTGCCTCGCCGAGCTCGCCGTCTTCGACGGCCTGCTCATCGTGCACGCGGAAGACCCCGCGCACCTGCATGCCGATGGCGCTCTCGGGCCGCGCTACAGCGACTTCGAGGCGAGCCGTCCGCCGCAGAGCGAGCGCGCGGCCATTCGCCGCGTGATCGAGGCGGCGCGACGGACGGGCGCCCGCGCGCACATCGTCCACGTTTCCGACGGAGGGGCGCTCGACGACGTGCGCGCTGCCAAGGCCGAGGGCGTGCGCCTCACGATCGAGACCTGCCCGCACTACCTCACGCTCGACGCCGAGGCGGTGCCCGACGGCGCGGGCGCGTTCAAGTGCTGCCCCCCGATCCGCGGGGGCGACAACCGCGACCTGCTGTGGGCGGGAGTGGTCGACGGCACGATCGACGCGATCGTCAGCGACCACTCGCCGGCGACGGTCGAGCTGAAGGACAACCCCGACTTCGGTCTCGCCTGGGGCGGGATCGCAGGTCTGCAGACGGGCCTGTCGGCCATCCACACGACGGCACGCGCGCGCGGACTCGCGTTCGAGAGCCTGCTGCCCCTGCTCACGACGGGACCGGCGCGCATCGCGGGCCTGGACGGTCTGGGCGTCATCGCCCCGGGCGCACCGGCGCACCTCGTGGCCTTCGCGCCCGACGAGGAGTTCGTCGTCGACGCCGCGTCACTGGAGTACCGCAACCCCGTCACGCCTTGGCACGGGCAGACGCTGACGGGCGTCGTCCGTGAGACCTGGCTGCGCGGCGAGTCCGTCTACCGCCGCGGCTCCGCCGTGACCGAGCGAGAGGGGCGCGAGCTCCTCCGTGCCGCGGCGGTGGTGGAGGCATGAGCGTGTCCACCCCGATCGCCGCCCCGACCGAGGGTGCCCCGAGCCTGTCGGTCCTCCAGCCGGGCGTGGGCCCGATCCCGGGCGACCACTACGTCCGCGCCACGCCCGACACCGTGCTGTGGGGGCGTCTGCCCTGCGCGGCCGATGCGCCCGTGCTCGAGATCGCGCCGGGCGAGACCGTCACGTTCGACACCGTGAGCCACGAGGGCATCCTCGAAGACCAGGGCCGCGACCCCCGGGCCTACTTCGCCTCGCACGGTGTGCCCGCCGACGCGGTCCTGGAGGACGCGATCGAGATCGCGGCATCCGTCGACCGTGACCTCTTGGCCGACGGTCCGCACGTGGTCGTCGGTCCCGTCCACGTGCGCGGCGCCCGCCCCGGTGATCTGCTCAAGATCACGGTCGAGAAGCTCGTGCCGCGGGTGCCCTACGGCGTCATCTCCAACCGCCACGGCAAGGGCGCTCTCGTCGGCGAGTTGCCGCGGGGCGAGCACAACGTCAGCGTCTTCTCGGCGGTGGCCGAGCGCGACGGCGAACTCGTCGGCACCCTGCCCGTGGTCGGGGGTGGCGAGCCGATCGTGGCGTTCCCCCTCGCGCCGTTCCTCGGCACCATGGGGGTCGCGGTCGCCCACGACGAACGCCCGCACTCCGTTCCGCCGGGCGTGCACGGGGGCAACATCGACATCAATCTCCTCGTCGAGGGGACGACCCTCTTCCTGCCGGTGCAGGTCGAGGGAGCGCTCGCCTACGTCGGCGATCCGCACTTCGCGCAGGGCGACGGCGAGGTCGCGCTCACGGCGCTCGAAGCTTCGCTGCGAGCCACCCTGCGTTTCGACGTCGTGCCCGCCGAGGCAGCCCGGGCCGCGTTCGGCGAGGTCACCGCACCGCTCGTGCGCACGCCCGACTACCTCGTCCCCACCGGCATGGATCCCGATCTCGACGCGGCGATGCGCGCGTGCGTGCGGTCCTCGCTCGCGCTGCTGGGCGGACGCTGGGGCATGGACGAGCACCTCGCCTACGCGTACCTCAGCGCCGCGACCGACTTCGACATCTCGCAGGTCGTCGACATCGTCTCCGGCGTGCACGCGCGCATCCGCGAAGCCGACTTCGCGGGGGTCGCGGCCGTCGAGCCCGAGACCCTGGCCACCCGCGAGGGAGGCAAGCGATGACCCCCGCACTGGCTTTCGCGCTGGCGCGCGAGGAGTCCCGCCCCGAGCGGGTCTTCACGATCCCGAACCCTCCCGCATCGCCCGGGTCGCCGGCGGTCCTCACGCAGCCGAACGGAGCCGGACGATGACGGATGCCACGATCCCGGCGCCGACGGCGGACGCGGCCCCGATCCCGGCCGACCTGCGCGCGGCCTTCGACGCCTACGAGCGCGCGATCGTCGCCAACGACCTCGACGCGCTGGACGCCTTCTTCGCTCCCGGAAGCGAGACGCTCCGCGGCGACACCGCCGGCCTGCTCGTCGGGCACGACGCCATCAGCGGGTTCCGCTCGCTCCGCGGCGGGGTGCCTCCCCGCGAGATCACCGACGTCCACTACCGCCCGCTCGCTTCGGCCGGCGGACCCGGCGCGCCCAGTGCGGACGGCGACGTCGCGCTGCTGATCTCGGTCTCGCGCTTCTTCGGCGGTGGTCGTGGCCTGCAGACGCAGGTGTGGCAGCACATCGACGGCGCATGGCTCATCACCGCGGCCCACGTCACGCCGCGCACCCCGGCGCTCGACCGCACGATCTGGCGCAGCGTGGGCGACCCGTTCCTGCAGGGCAAGTGGGAGGGGCCGCTGGCCGGGCTCACGGTCGCCGTGAAAGATCTTTTCGCGATCGCGGGCTTCCGGATCGGAGCGGGCAACCCGACCTTCCTCGAAGAGGCGCGGCCCGAGAAGTCGACCGCCCCGGCCGTGGCAGATCTGCTGCGCGGCGGCGCGTCGCTGCGCGGCATCGCCCGCACCGACGAGTTCGCCTACTCGATCGCCGGTGACAACGTCCACTACGGCACTCCGCCCAACGGCGCCGTCGTCGGTGCGCTCCCGGGCGGCTCGTCGAGCGGACCGGCATCCGCCGTCGCGACCGGGCACGCCGACATCGGCCTCGCCACCGACACCGCGGGCTCCATTCGCGTGCCCGCGTCCTACCAAGGGTTGTGGGGGCTGCGCACCACGCACGACCTCGTCCCGCGCCAGGGCATGCTGCCGCTGGCGCAGTCGTTCGACACCATCGGCTGGCTCACGCGCGACGGCGAGACGCTGCAGCGCGTGGCCGACTGGTGCCTCAGCTACGACGGCTCCGCCTCGACCGAGAACGTCTACGGCGCCTCCGGCGACGATCTGCCGTGGCGATTCCTCGTGCCCGAGGAGATCCTCTCGTGCGCCGAGCCGGCGACCCGCGAGGCGTTCTCGAGACTTCTGGCCGCGCTCGCGGCATCCGATGATCCGCCGCCGTTCCGCGCCGTCCACACCGGAGATCTGGATGCCACCTTCGCGGCGTTCCGTACCGTCCAGGGCGCCGAGGCCTGGCGCAACGACGGCGAGTGGATGCGCGCGCATCCCGGGGCCGTGGGCCCGGCCGTGGCGGAGCGCTTCCGTGTCGCGGCGGGGATCACCGCCGCCGACGAGGCCGCGGCGCGCGCAGAGCTGGAACCGATCGCGGCGCACCTGGCCGAGCTCGTCGACGGCGCCGTGCTGATCTTCCCGACCGTGCCCGGTCCCGCGCCGCAGCGCACCGCCGACGTCGACGCCGTGCGCGCGGCGACCCTGCGCATGACGGCACCGGCCGCGGTCGCGGGGCTCCCGTCGATCTCAGTGCCGCTGCTGACCCTGCCGACCCCCGCCGGCCCCGCCCCCGTCGGGGTCTGCCTCGTCTCGCGTGCCGGCACTGACATCGCCCTCGTCCGCCTCGCCCGTCGCCTCGCCGCGCTCGTGGCATCCACCCGCTCTCGCCCCACGGAGACCTCGTGAACACCGCCATCCCCGGCCCCATCGACCCGCCCGCCCGTCTGCTCATGGGCCCCGGGCCCATTTCCGCGTACCCGAGCGTGTTGCGCGCCATGGGGTCGCCGCTGGTCGGCCAGTACGACCCGTTCATGACCGCCACCATGAACGAGACGCAGGAGCTCTACCGCCAGGTGTGGGGCACGAAGAACGACGCGACCCTGCTCATCGACGGCACCTCGCGCGCCGGCATCGAGGCCGCGATGGTTTCGCTGATCCGCCCCGGCGACCGCGTGCTCGTTCCCGTCTTCGGGCGGTTCGGCCACCTCCTCGCCGAGATCGCCGAGCGCGCGCTCGCCGAGGTGCACACCATCGAAGTGCCGTGGGGCCAGGTCTTCCCCGTCTCAGCCATCCGCGAGGCGGTCGAGCGGGTCAAGCCGCACCTCGTTGCGTGCGTGCAGGGCGACACGTCGACCACCATGCTGCAGCCCCTGGAGGAGATCGGCGAGATCTGCCGCGCGCACGGCGCCCTCTTCTACAGCGACGCGACGGCCTCGCTCGGCGGCAACCCGTTCGAGATGGATGCCTGGGGCCTGGATGCCGCGACCGCAGGGCTGCAGAAGTGCCTCGGCGGCCCCTCGGGCTCGGCGCCGATCAGTCTCTCGGAGCGTGCGGTCGAGGTCGCGCGCTCGCGCGCCCGCGTCGAGGCCGGCATCCGCGAGGAGGGCGACGCCGTCTCCTCCGACTTCATCCGCTCGAACTACTTCGACCTCGCGATGATCCTGGACTACTGGGGCCCGCGACGCCTGAACCACCACACCGAGGCCACGACCATGCTGTACGGCGCGCGGGAGTGCGCCCGCGTCCTGCTGCTCGAAGGACGGGATGCCGTCATCGAGCGCCACCGTCTGCACGGCGACGCGATGCTCGCCGGCGTCGAAGGCCTCGGGCTCACCGTGTTCGGTGACGTCGCCCACAAGATGACCAACGTCGTCGCCGTCGAGATCCCCGAGGCGGTCGTCGGTGACGCCGTGCGGGCGGAGCTGCTGAGCGACTTCGGCATCGAGATCGGCACCTCGTTCGGCCCGCTGCACGGTCGGGTCTGGCGCATCGGCACCATGGGCTACAACGCCCGCACCGACGCCGTGCTGACCACCCTCGCCGCGCTCGAAGCCGTCCTGCGCCGACACGGCGCGGCCGTGCCCGCGGGCGGCGGTGTCGAGGCGGCGCAGGGCGTTTACGTGGGGGCACGCGCGTGACGCGATCGCGCACGCTCTCCGGCGCGGTCGCGCTCCCTCGTACCGGCGGGGGAGCCCTGCGGGCATCTCGTGTATCCGCTGACTTGGGCGATGCGTACGCGTGCTCGGCCCCGGCGCGCGCATTCGCCGCGAGTCACGGGCTCGTGGTGGGCGCGGACGGAGCGCGACGATGACGACCACCACGCGCCTCCAGGTCGCGCCCGAGCGCATCGCCTCGGCGGCGCGGAGAGTCATGGGGCGCTGCGAGGAGCTCGCCGCCGTTACCGCGACCCCGGGGAGCATCACCCGCGTCTACCTCTCGCCCGAGCATGCCCGCGTCAACCGGCTCGCCGCCGAGTGGATGCGTGAGCTCGGCATGACCACTCGCCAGGATGCCGCGGGCAATCAGGTCGGGCGACTCGCGCCCGCCGGTGCCCCCGACGCGCCCGCTCTCCTCATGGGCTCGCACCTCGACACGGTTCCCGATGCCGGACGCTTCGACGGGATCATCGGCGTGCTGATGGCGCTCGAGGTCGTGCGGCTCGTGCGTCACGTCGACGACGCGGGTGTGGCATCCAGTCCCTTCCCCTTCGCGCTCGAGGTCATCGCCTTCAGCGATGAGGAGGGGACCCGGTTCGGCAAGGCGCTGCTCGGCTCGTCGGCCGTGGCGGGGCAGTGGGACCCCGCGTGGTGGGACCTCACCGACGCCGACGGTCACAGCCTGCGCGAGGCGTTCCGTGAGTTCGGCCTTGACCCCGGCCGCGTGGGCGAGGCCGCTCGCCGCCCCGATCAGCTCGTCGCGTACCTCGAGGCGCACATCGAGCAGGGCCCCGAGCTCGATCGCAGCGGACAGGCGCTCGCCGCGGTGTCGTCCATCGCGTCGGCGCGGAGGTTCCAGCTGGTCGTCGAGGGCGAGGCGCGGCACGCCGGTGGCACCCCGTACGACATGCGGCGCGACGCGCTGCTCGGAGCGAGCGAGGCGGCCCTCGCGGTCGAACGGATCTGCCGGGGCGAGCATCACATCATCGGCACCGTGGGCCAGCTCGAAGCCTTCCCGGGCGCCGTGAACGTCGTACCGGGCGAGGCGCACTTCTCCCTCGACCTGCGCGGCGAGTTCGACGCCACCCGCGACCACACCTGGGACGAGATCTCCCGCGAACTCGACGCCATCATGGGTCGGCGCGGGCTACGGTGGCAGGCGCGCGAGGTGCACAGCGCACCCGCCGTCTTCTGCGCCCCGCTGCTGCAGGACGTGGTGCGCGCGGGCATCGGCGGCGAGGCGCCGACCCTCTTCAGTCGTGCTGGCCACGACGCGATGTCGATCGGCGCGATCACCGACGTTGGCATGCTGTTCCTGCGCAACCCCGACGGCATCAGCCACCACCCCGACGAGGCGGTGGCCGGGGCCGACGTGGCCGTCGGCATCCGCGCGCTCGCCGAGGCCGTGCTGCACCTCGCGGCGGAGCCGCGCTGACGCTGCGCCGTCGCGCTGGCGCTGCGGAGCCGCGCTGGCGCTGCGGAGCCGCGCCGGGATCGCTCCTGGACGCCCCGCGACGCCGGGGTCGGGGACATCCGACCGTTCGGGGCGGGTTCGTCCGTTTGGGGCGTGGGATTCTCCGCCCCAAACGGAATTCGGCGCCCCAAACCGGGCGCGGGAGCCCGGGAGACGGGGGCGCGGCCACGCGTCGCCGGGTCTGGGCCGCATGCCTGCGTTCGGGCCGCACCCCTCCGTTTGGGGCGGGTTCGTCCATTTGGGGCGCGGGATTCTCCGCCCCAAACGGGATTCGGCGCCCCAAACCCGGCGTCGGACCCCGGGAGACCGGGGCACGGCACGGCCACCCGATGGCGATTGGCCGTGCGGGTCGCGGCGCCAGGGGCGGGAGAATCGACGCATGACCAATGCGCCCGCCATCCTCGAGCTGCTCGCCTTCGCCGCTGAACCCGGCGGCGGCAACCCGGCCGGTGTCGTCCTCGACGCCACGGGCCTCGACGAGGAGCGCATGCAGCGCATCGCCGCCGACCTCGGCCACCCCGAGACCGCTTTCGTCACCGCGCGCGCGGGCCATCGCGTCGGGGTGCGATACTTCTCGCCCGATGACGAGGTGCCGTTCTGCGGCCACGCCACCATCGCGACCGCCGTCGCGCTCGCCGAGGCCGAGGGGCCGGGCGACTTCGTCTTCGACACCGCCGCCGGACCCGTCGAGGTGACGACAGCGCGCGCCGCGGACGGACGCGTCACGGCCGGTTTCACCAGCGTCGAGCCCCGGGTGATCGACCTCGAGGACGACGTCGCCGACCGCCTGTTGGGCCTTCTCGGCCTCACCCATGACGACCTGGACGAGCGGATGCCGCTGGCGCAGTCCTTCGCGGGCAATCTGCACCCGGTGGTCGCTATCGCCTCGCGGGAGCTGTTCGACACCTTCACCTTCGCCCCGGAGCCCATGCGGGCGCTGCTCGACGAACGCGGCTGGAAGGGCACGGCGATCGTGGTGCACGTCGCCGCGGAGATCGCCGACGGCGTCGTCGTCGAGGCGCGGAACATCTTCCCGGTCGCCGACATCACCGAGGACCCCGCGACGGGCTCCGCCGCCGCCTCCCTCGGTGCCTACCTCCGCGACCGCCTCGGCGTTCCCGCGCCGTTCGCGTTCACGGTCCGGCAGGGCCGGCACATCGGCCGGCCGAGCGTGCTGGACGTCGAGGTCCCGGCATCCGGGGGCATCGTCGTGCGGGGGACGGCGACGCCGCTCTGAGCGGTCGGAGCCGCCGGGGCCTCACGGGGCGGCGGGGATGCCCTCGAACACCCAGCCGCCGAGGAGTTCCGCGCTGAACGGCACCGAGTACGCCATGAGCGCACCGGCCTGGGCATCGCGGAAGATGCGCTGGATGGGCGACGACACCAGGTAGGCGCCGCCGCCGCCGAGTGACAGCGCGAGCGCCGCCGCTTTCTTGGCGACCTCGTTCGCGAGCATTTTGCTCTCCATGGCGGCGGGCATCGCCTCGCCGGAACGGGTGTCGGCGAGCCACGCCGTGCGCTCGGCCAGCAGCGCCGCGGCCGTCACCTCGGCCCACGCGAGGCCCGTCTGCTGCCGTGCCCAGCCGGCGTCGGCCACGCGCGCGCCACCGCGGGAGCGAGTCGCCGTGGTCACCGCGGCATCCAGAGCCGCTTCGGCGATGCCGATCGACACGAACGCGAAGCCGACGCTGATGAGGTTGGCGTAATCGGCGGGCGGCGGCCCGCACCGGCGGTCGGCTGGCAGGGGAGTGCGGTCGAAGACGATGGTGCGGCTGCGGGTGGCGCGCATGCCCATCGTCTCCTCGATGGGCGGGAACGAGACGGAGTCGTCGACCGTCACGCCGAAGAACCCCGGTTCGCCGTCGACGCGCGCGTTGAGGAAGAGATGATCGGCGGCCTCCGAGCCCGACACGAAGAGCTTGCGGCCCGTGAGTGTCCACCCGTCGTCGGCCGGTTCGGCATCCTGCTGGGAGGTGAGGAAGTGGTTGCCGCCGGCGGGTTCGGACAGCGCGTTCGAGAACCGTTTGCCGGCGCGCAGCTCGGCCGCGAAGAACGCCGCCTGCTCGGGCGGCGACGTCGTCACCAGCGCGTGCGCGGCACCCACGTGCATGAGCCAGACCGTCGCGACAGCCGGATGCGCGTGCGCCAGGGTTCGCACGACGTGACCCAGGGTCGCGTACGACAGTCCCTGGCCGCCGGATGCCTGGGGCAGGAACGCCGCGTCGAGGCCGCTCTCCGAGAGCGCAGCGAGATGGTCGAGGGGGAGCCGGGCCGTCGCATCGTCGTCGGCCACGGTCGCGGCGAATCCCGCGGCGAGGTCGGAGACGAGGCGCGTCCAATGCTCTTCGTCGGCGGGGACGGCGACGGGGGTAGGACGACGGAACATGGGAGAACCCTTCTGTGTGGGCAGGAGTGGGCTGGTCAGGCGGTGCGCAATCGCGCGGAATGGCGGCGCAACTCCGCGCGCGAGGTGAGCACCAGCACGACCAGCGTCACGAGGTACGGCAGTGTCGCATAGACCTCGCTGGGCAGCTGGGCCGCGGCCGACTGCGCCAGCAGCGAGAACGACTGCAGGAAGCCGAACAGCAGCGCGCCCAGCGCGATGCCGATGGGTGTCATGCGGCCCATGATGACGATCGCGAGCACGATGTACCCGCGTCCGGCGGTCATGCCGGGCGTGAACGCGCCGATGGAGCCGAGGGCGATGGATGCTCCCGCGAGCCCCGCGAGGGTGCCGCCCAGCAGCAGTGCACGCTCGCCGACCGCCCGCGGACGCACGCCGCGCAGCGCGGCCGAGATCGGGTCGGAGCCGACCGCGCGCACCTGGATTCCGAAGCGCGTGAACCGCGCCAGGGCCCACGCGAGGACGAGGAGCACCGCTGCGGCGTACACGACCGGGCTCTGCGCGAACAGCACGGGACCGAGCACGGGGATCTCGCTCAGCGGCCCCAGATCGACACGGCCCAACGTGTCGACGCTCACGTTGGTCGTCCCGGCGGGGATCCAGAGCTGGAACAGGTAGGTCGACAGGCCGAGGCCCAGCATCGTCACCGCCACACCCACGACGATCTCGTTCGCGCGCAACAGATAGACCAGCGCGTTCATCCCCGCGGCCAGAACGACCCCCACGACGGCCCCGGCCAGCAGCCCCACCCACGGTCCGGCGGATGCGGCGACGAAGACGCCCGCGAGGGCGCCGAGGATCATCATCCCCTCGATGCCGAGGTTCAATCTGCCCGCGCGTTCCACGAACCCCTCGCCGATCCCGGCGATCACGAGAGGTGCAGCGAGGGCGAGAGCCCCGACGAGGATCGACACCCACAGCTCGGCGGTCATCGCGGTACCTCCCGAGTCGATACGGGTGCCGGGGATGCCGCGGACGCGGGGTGGTCGTCGAGGGCCTCGGACGCCGAGGCCTCGGCCAGGAGCGGCTCTCCCGACGCGGCCGTCGCGGCCGCCGTCTCGTCGGCGCCCAGTGCGCCGTCATCCGGCGGGGGAGCGGGCGCGGCGTGTGCGGGAGCGACGAGTCCGGGGCGCGTGGCGGCCACCACAGCGACCCCCAGCAGCAGCACACCCTTGATGACGTCGGCGATCGACGACGGGACGGTGCCCGTGGCCGACTGCATCCCGACCGCGCCGACGGCGAGAGCCGAGAAGAACACCGCCGCCACCGCGATGCCGACGGGAAGGAGGCCGCCGAGCAGCGCGACCGCGAGGCCCGAGAACCCGACACCGCCCGAGACGGACCCCAGCAGTCGGTCGTTGACGCCCGCGACCTGCATCCATCCGACCACGCCCGCACCGACACCCGACACGAGCATGGTCGAAACGATGGTGCGGGTGCGGGTGGCACCGAGACGGCGGGCCAGAGCCGGCCGTTCGGCGAAGATGCGCACGCGTGCGGCATGGGCACCGCGCCGCCACACTTCGAACACCACCACCGCGACCACGACCAGCAGCACCCCCACGTGAGCGCGCGTGCCGGGGATGAGGTCGGGAAGGGCCGCCGCGGCAGGGAGCTCGTCGCTCTGCGGCGTTGCGGTGTTCTCCGGGCTCGCGAGCCAGGTGCGCAGCGACCACCCGAGCACGCCTGCGGCGACATAGTTCAGCAGCAGCGTGGACAGGATGACGTTGACGTGCCACCGGGCGGCCAGCCACGCCGGCAGCAGGGCGAACAGCGCCCCGCCGGCAGCCCCGGCCACCGCACCGGTGAGCCAGTACACCGGGGCGGGCGCGGCATCGCCCAGGAGGCCCCGCACCCCGAAGGTCGCGGCGGTCGCCGCGATCGCGCCGATCACGACCTGTCCTTCCGCGCCGACCGAGAACACCCCGGCTCGCAGCGCCGGTACGAGCGTCAAGGCGACGATCGCAACCGGGACCGCCCCCACCAGCAGCTCGCCGACGCGGTACGGCGAGCTGGACACGCCTTCGACGAGCCCGCGCAATCCCACGAGCGGGTCGGCACCCGCGAAGACGATCAGCGCCATCGCCACGGCGGCGACGACGACCACGACCAGCGCCGTCGAAGTGAGCGAGCGCAGTCGCAGGCGGTTCACGGGGTCACCTCGTGCTCGTGACCGCATGCGTCCACCGGGCCCGGAAGCAGCACGTCGACGAAACGCTGGGTCGCCGCGTCGATGAGGCCGAGCTCGGTGAGGCCGAGGTCGGGGACGACGTACAGGCCGACGAACGACAGGATGATGTACGGCGAGGGGATGCGGCATCCGAGGGCATGCGTGGCGGCGTGCCCCGCCGCGAGAGCTGCGGCGGTCTCCTCGAACGGCGCGTCGCTCATCATGCCGCCGACCGGGAGGGGGACCCGGGCGAGGATCTCGCCATCGGCGACGGTGACGAAGCCTCCACCCATCCGGCCGAGTTCCTCGATCGCCAGGCGCATGGAGGCGTCATCGGCGCCGACGACCGAGATGTTCATGTTGGGGCAGTTCATGGTGATCGCGATCGCCCCGCGGCGCAGACCGAATCCGCGGACGAACCCGATGCCGGCGATGGCCTCACCGCGGTGGCGGTCGACGACGGCGATCTTGAGCACGTCCTGGGCCGGGTCGGCGAGGACCTCGCCGTCGTCGACCGGCAGTTCCGCGGTGAAGGCGCGTTTGAAGTACCCGTCGTACATCTCCATCGCGCGCACGTGTACGGGGCCGGCGCTGGTCGGCGCGGACACCGAGAACAGATCGGCGGGCAGGTCGGCGGGCAGATGCACCGTGTCGCGCGCCCAGTCAGGGATCACGTCGGTGTTGGCGAAGAGCGCCCGTCCGTCGCGGGCGACGACCTCACCGGCCACCACGACCACCGAGGGCCGCACCTCGGCGAGGTCGGGGATGACGAGGATGTCGGCCAGTCGCGACGGCGCAAGCACCCCGAGCACCTGGTCGAGTCGGTAGTACAGCGCGGGCTGGGTGGTCGCCATGCGGTACGCCAGTTGCGGATCGACGCCCGCGCGGATCACCGCGCGCACGTGGTGGTCGATGTGCCCCTCGGTCGAGAGGTCGAGGGCGTGCTTGTCGTCGGCGCAGAAGCTCAAGGATCGCAACGCCGGGGCGATGGCATCCAGGTCGGCGAACAGCGGGCCGGTGTTGTCGGTCAACGACGATCCCATCACCGTGATCCGCGTGCCGAGCCGCACCCGCTCGAGCACCTCGTCGACGGTGCGGGCGTTGTGGTCGTCGCCGATGCCTGCCGCGAGGTACCCCCACAGGGACTCGCCGGTCTGCGAGGCGGTGTGTCCGGTGAGCCGTCGCCCCGCCGCGAGCGCCGCGCGGAAGCGCCCGGTCGACAGCTCCCCGAGGTCGAAGGGGTTGCTCTCGCCGAGCGTCACGGTGTCGTCGTCGTGCAGACGGGCGCGCACGACCGCCTCGGCGATCACCTGTCCGCCGCGCTCGAGCTCAGCCGAGGTGGGGGTGGTGGGCGAGACCTGCTCGAAGATGTGCAGCGGTGTGCGGGTGCGCCGCAGCAGGTCCATGCCGTCGGTGCCCCAGACGTTCGCCGCGCCGTTCGGGTCGGTCAAGACCGTCGTCGTGCCGCGCGGCACCGAGAGGCGGGCCAGCTCACCCGGGGTGAGGTTGGTGTACTCGATGTGCAGATGGGTGTCGATGAATCCGGGCACCACGTGGCTGCCGCGAGCGTCGACCTCGGCGACGCCGTCGGTGCCGGCGACGTGATCCCACGGCGTCAGCGCCGCGATGTGCCGGCCCGCGACGAGCACGTCGCGCTCGAGCCACTCCTCCGTGCCGGGCGACTGCACGAGCCCGCCGCGCACGATGAGATCGGGGGCCTCGAGTCCGGCGGCGACCGCGCGCAGGCGCACGAGCTCGTCGGCGGTGGGGAGCAGGTCGGTGTAGGCGGTCATGCGGTGTCCTCGGCGGAATGCGGGTCGGTCAGGCCGGCCATCGCCGCGCCGACGCGCGCGGTGGTGGCTTCGGAGGCGGGCAGGTCGGCGACGATGCGCCCGGAGTACAGCACGACGACGCGGTCGGCCACGTCGCGGATCTCTTCGAGGTCGTGCGAGGCGACGAGCACGGCGGAACCGGCTTCGGCCGCCGCCACGAGACGTTCGCGGACGGCCTGCGCGGCCCGCAGGTCGAGACCCTGCGAGGGGCCGTAGGCGAGCACGAGGCGCGGGGCGCCCGAGGGCGTGCCCGGCCACGACCGCCCGAGCTCGCGCGCGAGGAGGAGCTTCTGCTGGTTGCCGCCGCTGAGGCCCCCTGCGGCGAGCGACGGCACGGCCGGTCGCACGTCGAACGCGCGCAGGCGCTCCGCAGCGTCGCCGGAGGAAGTCCTGCGGCCGGCGCCGCGCTCGACGTCGTAGACGTCGAGGGTCTCGCCGAGCGAGAGCGTGGGCACGAGGGCGTCCGAGCGTTCCTCGGGGATCCAGGCGACCCCGGCCGTCAACAGCTGCGCGGCGTCCGGATCGCCGACATCGGCGACCCGGACGATCCCCGATGCCGGGGCCCGCAGTCCCGCGAGCACCTCGAGCAGCGCGTCCTGGCCGCTGCCGGCGACACCGGCCACCCCGACGATCTCGCCGGCGCGGACGGTCAGGGTCACATCGTCGAGGCGGGTGCCGGCGTCGGTCGCGGCGGAGACGCCCCGCAGGTCGACGACGACCTCGCCCGGAGTCCGAGGGGCACGCGGTGCGGGCGGCGAGAGCTCGCCGACCATGAGCGTGGCGATGGCGGCCGGCTCGAGTCCGCGGGCGGGACCGGCGTGCACCCGACGCCCGTGCGAGAGCACCGTCACGTCGTCGGCGACCGCGCGCACCTCGTCGAGACGGTGCGTGATGAGGACGATGGCGGTGCCGAGGTCGCACAGCGACCGCAGGTGGTCGAACAGCCCGCCGACCTCGAGGGGGCCGAGACTGGCCGTCGGCTCGTCGAGAATCAGGGTCGTCGCCCCCTCGGCGAGGGCGACGACGATCTCGCCCAGCTGCCGGTGCGCCTGGCTGAGGCGTGCCGTGGGAACGTCGAGGTCGACGCTCACCCCGGCGCGCTCCAGGGTCGCGACGAGAGCGGCGCGGGCGGCGCGGCGGCGGAGGAGGCGACGCCGCCCCGCGAGGAGGAAGTTCTCGACGAGCGTGAGCTCACCGACGAGGCTGAGCTGCTGCGGCACGAGATCGACGCCTCGCGCGCGACCGGCCGCGCGGTCGCCCGGCGCGTAGGGCTCGCCATCGAGCGTCAGGGTCCCGGCATCCGGCCTGTCGACGCCCGCGAGGATCTTGGCGAGGGTCGACTTGCCCGCGCCGTTCTCACCGACCAGGGCGTGCACGGCACCCGCGCGTACCTCGATGTCGACGTCCTCGAGGGCGCGGACGGCGCCGAAACGGCGCGAGACCGACCGGGCGACGAGCGCCCGGTCGGTCCGCGAAGGGGCGCTCGTCACGGAACGGTCACGCTTCCGTCGGAGATGCCCGCCACCAGGTTCTTCACGGTGGTCGTCACGTCGGCCGGGACCGCACCGCCGACCGTGTTGATGTCCTGGTACACGATCCCGCCGTTGGCGAGGGTGGAGGTGACGCTCTTGCCGCCGAACTTCTTCGCCTTCACCTCGTCGACCCAGCCCTTCACGATCGGGTACATGTCGATGTCGACCGTCGAGACATTGGTCTTCAGCGCCTCGGAGCCGGCGGCGGGGGAGACCCCGACCGACAGCTTGCCCGCTCCGGAGGCTGCGGCGCCGACACCGGCGGCGATACCGTCACCGGTCGTGTAGATGAGCTGCGCGCCCTGGCTGATCAGGCCGGTGGTGGCGGATGCCGCGGCCTCGGCGTCGTCGAAGCTTCCGGCGTACACGACGGGCAGCAGCGTCGCCGACGGGTTCGCGGCGGTCACCCCTTGCTGGAAGAACTGGTCGGTCGCCTTGACGAAGTCCAACTCCATGCTCTCGACGCGGCCGATCGGCGTCGCGCCGGTAAGGCCGGCGATGTAGCCGGAGAGATACCCGACCTGGGCCGAGTCGTAGGTCCACGTCTCGACGTTGTCGGTGTACTTCTCGAGGATGTCGGGGCCGCCCGAGGCGGTGAAGTGCACCTCGGGGAAATTCTTCGCGACGGAGAAGATGGCATCCCCGAGCTCGATGCCGTGGCCGATGACGAGATCGACGCCCTGGCTGGCGAAGTCGGCGACCACCGGCTCGCTCGTCGCCGGGTCGGCCATGCCCTCGCGCAGCTGGTAGGTGATCTCGCCCTCGTCCTGGAGCTTCTTCAGCGCGTCGGCGAGGGCCTGGTTGAAGGCGCCGTCGTTCGCGTTGCCCGGCGTGAGGGCGCCGACGCGGATGACGTCCTCACCCCCTCCGCTGGACGCGGTGGACGAGGTGGAGCCCCCGCCGGAGCATCCGGCGAGAGCAAGGGCACCGGCGGCGAGCACGGCGAGGAGAGCAGGGCGGGTACGCATGGACGGCCTTTCGGGTCGGGTGGTGTCGGGTGCAGGGGTGGTCAGGGGCGGGCGGTGACGGTGAACCCGGGCGCGAGGGTCGCGCCGACGAACGCGGCGCTGTCGGGGGACCAGTGCGCGAGCACGGCGCCGGTGGCGAGGTCGAAGCAGGGGTCGAGGCGCACGATCGGCGGGGGAGCATCGGGGTGCAGGGCGGCGTCGTCGATGCACACGGCCGGGGTGCCGTGCACGTCTCTGACCACCCCGTCGTGCGGCAGTCGGTCGGTGTGCACGAGAGCGATCACGGCGGCGGTGGTGAGGAACCCCCGCAGTTGGGTGTCATCCGCGCACGCGGTGGGGTCCTTCGGGCACCCGGCGGTCCAGGTCACGATCCCGTCGTCGCCGACGTGCACCGCGCTCTCCTGCGTCCCGAACGGTTCGTCGCCCTGTCCGACGACCTCGATGCGCAGGCGCAGGTCGTCGCTGTCGCGCTCGACGCGGATGTGCTCGGTGTACAGCGGTTCCGACTTCATCCCGTCGACCACGAAGCCCGTCGGCCAGGCCGCGACCACGGGAGCGAGGGGGATCGTGGCGGGTTCGCGCACCTGGGCCGTGGCGACGGCTGCTCCGCACGCGCCCGCCAGCACCACGCCGACAGCGGCGAGGGTGAGGGACAGGCGCAACCGCATCATGACGACAGTGCCCCCGTCCGGGAGCGCTCGCCGACGACGTCCGCCAGCTCCGACCGCAGCGCGGCCTTGCGGTCGTCGTCGGCGAAGCACGCCTCGATCGAGCGCGCGGCGAAGCCGATCATGGCGGCCTCGTCGAAGCCGAACTGTTCTGCCGTCACGGCCCAGTCGGCCTCGAGGCACGACCCCAGCGGGGCCGGGTCGTCGGTGTTGAGGGTGACGTCCACCCCGGCGCCGAGGAGCTGCGGCAGGGGGTGCTCATCCCACGAGCGGTAGATACCCAGGGTGAGGTTCGAGCGCGGGCAGACTCCCAGACTGATCCCGTCCGCCGCGAGGCGCGCGAGCAGCGTCGGGTCCTCGACCGCACGCACACCGTGATCGATGCGCTCGGCGCAGAGCAGATCGAGCGCGTCCCACACGCCGTCGGGGCCGCTGGACTCGCCGGCGTGGACGGTACGGTGAAAGCCCGCTGCGCGGGCCCGCTGGAATGCCTCGTGGAACTTCGCGCCGGTGCGCCCGGTCACCTTCTCGTCGCCGTCGACCGAGAGGGCGACGACCCGACCGGGGCGAGCGGATGCCAGAGACGCCACCGCATCCAGGGCGGAGGCCGCGGATTGGCTGCGCAGGAGGGAGTAGGCGATGCCGACGGCGCACAGACCGTCTTGTTCGGCCTCGTCGAACCCGGCACTGAGGGCGCGCATGAGTGCGACCTCACGGCCTCGCCAGGCGTTCCAGTGCGTCGGGTTGACGATGACGTCGGAGTACCGCACCCCCGATGCGCTCTGTCGGGCGGCGAAGGCGTACGCCACGCGCGCCGCCTGGGCGGGGGTGCGCACCAGTCCGCACTGCCAGTCGAGGAACCGCAGAAAGCCGCTGAGGCCGCCCGCCCCGACACCGACGCCGCCCACGCCGGTGGTCACCTCGGGAGCAGCGAAGGCATCGTGGCTGGTGATGTCGAACAGGGTCGCCGCCGGCCCGGGGAGGCGCTCGTCGTTCTCCTTCGCGAGGAAGAGGATGTCGGCCAACGCGAACGTCCCCTCCAGGTGGACGTGGACTTCGGCCTTCGGCAGGGCGCGCATCGTCGCCTCATCGACGCGCAGGGGTGCGGTGTCTCGGGACATGGGGCTCTCTCGTTCGGGTGCTTCGAACGTTAGCTAGAGCGGCATACTTGTTGACAAGTTGGCGCAAAACCTTTCGAAGGGCGTAACTTTGTCGAAACTGTCACGCTTGATCGTGGGGGAACGGGCGTCTTGCGCTCAAGTTGCCCGTAGTACTTGTTCACAAGGAGTCACATGACGCCCGAAGTCGCTCCCGCGCTGCCGACCTGGGATCTCGCGTTGCTCCGGCAGAGCATCGCGGTGGCGGAGCGCTCTCGACGCGACGGCGCGCATCCCTTCGGGGCCCTCGTGGCCACCGCGTCGGGCACGGTCGTCAGCTCGGCCGGCAACAACTCACTCCCCCCGGACGGCGATCCCACGCAGCACGCCGAGATGCGCGCCGTCGCAGCGGCCTTCCGGGCGCTCGGACCCGACGCGATGGCGGGGACGACGCTGTTCACCAGCGCCGAGCCGTGCGCCATGTGCGCGGGTGCGGCCTACTGGTGCGGGATCGACCGCGTCGTCTACGCCCTGTCGGAGAAGCGTCTGCTGGTGCTGACCGGCGACCACCCCGAGAACCCGACCTTCTCGCTGCCCTGCCGCGAGGTGTTCGCCCGCGGTCAGCGCCCCATCGAGGTGGTCGGTCCGTTGCTCGAGGACGAGGCCGCGCGGGCGCACGAAGGCTTCTGGGTCTGAGATCTCTCTGGTGCGCTCAGGTGCGCGGCGGCCGCGACGCGCCGCCCCACGGCGGTCGCACCGTGCGCACCAGCGAATACGACACCAGCGTCGGATCGTGGTACTCGCGGCTGTGCAGGAGGCGTCGACCACTGGCGCCGATGCCGATCACCTCGAGGGTCATCACCGGCGTGCCCTCCGGGCGCTCGAAGAGCTCCGCCAGTTCCGGCTCCAGGGTGGAGACGCCGGGTGTGGCGACCTCCCAGATGATCGGCTCCCCCCAGACGCGCGCGGCAACGGTGAACACCGACTCCTCGGGGTCGTCCGGCATGCCGCTTTCGAGCGGCACCACGTCATCGGCGATCATCGCCACCGTGCCGTCGGCCCGCCAGCGTTTGCGCACGGCCAGCGCGGGAGAGGTCGCCGCCAGCTCCATGACCGCACCCGACTCGGCGCCGAGCTCGACCTGTCGGATGGCGAGGGTCTCGACTTCCGCGCGGTATCCGAGCCGGTCGAGCAGCTCGGTGTGCTCGAACTGCTCCTCCAACCGCACGCTGAGACGCAGGGCGATCGGGTCGACGGTGGTGACCGAGCCCTGACGGCGCCGCACGATCCCCTGCGCCTCGAGCGCCGCCATCGCCCGGCGCAACTGCTGACGCGTGCACGCCAGCCGCGCGGTGAGGTCGAGCTCGCCGGGAAGCGGTGCACCGGATGCCGCCGCCTCGCGCACGTAGCGAAGCAGACCGTGCTGAATCCGAAGACCCTCGCCCTCGGCGCGCGGCCGGGGCAGGGGCAAGAACGCGGTCACGGCAGCCTTTCGATCGGCGGCGAGGGGGCGCCGCCGTTCACACGGTAGCGGGTGCCGCGGCCTCGGCGCTCATCGCCAGCCTCCACACCCGGTCGCGGGAGAACGGCAGCTCGTAGCCCCGGCGTCCGAGAGCGCGCGAGACGGCATTGCCGATCGCGGCGCCCACCGGGTTGTACGGCGACTCGCTCATCGACTTCGCGCCGAACGGGCCGAGGGTGTCGTCCGTCTCCGCGAAGTACACCTCGGTGTCGGGGACGTCGGCGAACTGCGGCACGCGGTACGTGCGGAACACCGGGTTCTGCACGACGCCGTCCTCGATGTACACCTCTTCGTAAAGCGCACCGCCGAGGGCCTGCGCGACGCCGCCCTCGATCTGTCCGCGACATTGGGCGGGGTTGATGACGACCCCCGCATCCGCGCTCTGGACGGACTGCAGCACCTTCACGGCCCCCGTCTCCGGGTCCACGGCCACGCGCACCGCGTGCACATTGAACGCCAGCGAGCGGAAGTCGCCGTACTCCGCGCCATCGGCGGTGAGGCCGAGGGCGTCGACGTGGTCGGCGGGCGACGCGTCGATGATGCGCTGCCACGTCACGACCTCCCCGCCCACGCGGACCCCGGATGCCACGAGCTCCGTGTCCGCCGCATCCCCTCCCGCGAGCTCGGCGGCGGTGGCCACCATGCGCTGGCGGAGGGCCGTGCAGGCGGCGAACATCGCCTTGCCCGCGACCGTCGTCCCGGCCGACGCGAAGGCGCCGGTGTCGTGCCGGACGGCGTCGGTGTCGGCGGCCCAGAGCTCGAGGCGGTCGGGGGAGGCGTCCAGCACGGTCGCCGCGATCTGGCGGTGCACGGTGGAGGTGCCGTTGCCGAACTCCGCGGTGCCCGCGCGCAGCAGGTAGGTTCCGTCGGGGCGCAGCGTCACGGTGGTGTGCGCGATGTGCCCGCGCGGGGCCATCGTGGCGATCATGGCGGCGGCCATGCCTTCGCCGACGACCCACCCCTCCGGGGCGTCCACGCCGTTCCCGCGGCGCAGGGCGTCCTGCGCGAGGTCGAGGCACTGGTCGAGGCCGTAGCTGCCCCAGAGCAGGTCTTCCTCGTCCTTCTCGCCGTCGTCCGGGTGGAGCGGGTCGCCCTCCTTGACCGCGTTGAGGCGGCGCAGGTCGAACGGGTCGATGCCGACCTTCTCGGCGAGGGCGTCCATCGCCGACTCCACGGCGAAGACGACCTGGCTCAGGCCGTAGCCGCGGAATGCCCCCGACGGCGGGTTGTTCGTGTACACGGCCTCGGCATCGATCCACTTCGTCGGCACGCGGTACAGCGTCGTCGACTCCGCGCACGAATGGAACAGCACGCCGATCGCGTGGTTGCCGTACGCGCCGGTGTCGCTGAGCACGTCGAGCTTCATCGCGGTGAGGGTGCCGTCGGCATCCGCTCCGAGGCTGACCTGCACGCGCATCGGATGCCGCAGCGAGGCGCGGACGAACTGGTCGGTGCGCGCGAACTCGAACGCGACCGGTCGGCCGATCTTCAGCACCGCGAGGGCGGTGAGATCTTCGGTGAAGAGCTCCTGCTTGCCGCCGAAGCCCCCGCCGACGCGGGTGGCGTAGACGCGGATGCTCTCGCGCTCGCGGCCGAAGACGTGGGCGAGCTCGTTGCGGGTGAGGAAGGGGACCTGCGTCGATGAGCGGATGACGAGGCGGCCGTCGTCGTCGAGCCAGCCGATCGCGCCGTGCGTCTCGAGCGCCGCGTGCGTCACGCGGGCCGTGCGCCACTCTCCCGAGACGGTGACGGCGCTGGCGGCCAGGGCGTCGTCGATGTCGCCCCCGTGACCGGTGTGGAAGCCCGCGACGACGTTGCGTCCGGCATCCATGACCCGATCCTCCGGGGTGCGGTCGGGGTGCAGCAGCGGCGCTCCGGGCCGGCGGGCGTCTTCGGGGTCGAACACGGCGGGCAGCACGTCCCACTCGATCGTGATCGCTCGGCATCCGGCATCCGCCGCCTCAGCCGTCTCGCCGACCACCGCGACCACGCGCTGGCCGACGAAGCGCACGACGTCGTCCAGCATGCGCGTGTCGTCGGGGTCGTCGGTGCGGTGCTCGTGGCGGCCCGTCGAGTAGCGCACGTCGGGGACGTCCTCGTGCGTGAACACCGCCACCACGCCGGGGACGGCGAGGGCCGCGGCGGTGTCGATCGAGACGACGCGCGCGTGCGCGTGGGGCGATGTGACGACGCGCAGCACCAGCGGCGGGCCGCCGGGGACGGGCTCGTCGAACGCGTAGGGCTCGCGGCCCTGCACGACGCGGCGTGCTGCCTCGGGGGCGGCCGAGGTGCCGACGCGGCCGTCGTCGCGGGATGCCGCCGCGCCGCCGCCGCATCCGCCCGCGCCCGCGTGGTCGGTGCAGGTGTGCGCCGCGGGACCGGTCTCGCGCACCGGTCCGAGGACGGCCGAGCGGATCGCCTCGCGGATCGGGCGGTAGCCCGTGCACCGGCAGAGGTTGCCCTTCATCCGGCGGTCGAGGTCGGGAAGGTCATCGGTGGACAGCGTGGATGCCGTGACGCTCATGCCGGGGGTGCAGAAACCGCACTGGAACCCGAAGCCTGACGCGAGCGCCTCCTGCACCGGGTGCAGGTCGTCGCCGGGCGCGAGGCCCGCGGCGGTGGTGACCGAGCGGCCTTCCAGACGCATCGCGGGAATGATGCACGAGTGCGTCGGCGTGCCGTCGATGAGCACCGAGCACGCGCCGCAGTCACCCGCGTCGCAGCCCTTCTTCACCTCGACGTGCCCCGTCTCGCGCAGCAGGGTGCGGGCGCACTGACCCGGCCGCGGCTCGGCATGGACGGAGGAGCCGTTGATCTCGAACTTCACGCGGCGCCCTCCCGCTCGGCGGCGAGGAAGCCCCGACGCACGCGCTCGGCGAGCACGACGCTCACGCCGCGTCGCCAGTCGGCGGTGCCGAGCGGGTCGGTGTAGAAGTCGGTCGCCGCGGCCACGGCATCCCGAAGCTCACCGGCACCCGGGATACGGGGGAAACGCAGCACGCGGGGGCGGCGCACCGCGGCTGTCACGACGAACACCGACGAGCCGTCGGGATCCACGCGCGCGGTGGCCACGGCGCCCGAGCGGCCGAGCTCGGCCAGCGCGATCTTCTGCAATCCGACTCGGGCGTGCAGCGCGTGCGCGGGCACGTCGAGCGCGCGCACCACTTCGCCAGGGGCGAGGGAGGTCGCGGCGTTGTCGATGACGAGGTCGGCCACGGCGATCCGGCGCTCGCCGCCGTCGGGCGTCCACACCAGGGCCGTGGCATCCAGGGTCGACAGGAGGGAGACCATCGCGCCCGCGGCGAAAGCGCGGCAGACGTTGCCGCCCACCGTGGCGGTGTTCCAGATCTTGAAGGACGCGAGCAGCGCATCGGCGGCGGGGCGCGCCAGCGCGAGCGACGTCCACTCAGCCGGGGCTTCGTTCTCGGCCCACTCGAGCAGGCGCGCGATCGTGCACGTCGCGCCGATGCGCAGGCCGTCGTCGGTGATCTCCAGGTCGGGCCACTCGAGGGTGGTGAGGTCGACGAAGCCCGTGGTCTCGGGCTGCGGCTCGCTCATGAGCCAGGTGCCGCCGGCCATGACGACCTCGCCCGGTGCGAGGGCCAGATCGTCGCGTGTGCGGGCGCGGCGGTAGGAGGTGATCGTGGTGATGTCCATGTCAGCCCGCCAGGATCTCGCCGGACCAGCGTCCGTCGGCGAGGGTGTAGTGGTGTCTCGTGCTCTGTCCGGCCGGGTCGCCGCGCCAGAAGGTCAGCGTGACCGGGCGCAGGCGGAAGCCCACCCATCGGGCGGGCGGCGACAGCTCCGGGTGGGTCTCGTCGAAGTCCGCCCACAGGCGCCGACGGGCGTCCGCGGGCAGCTGGGCGTTCTCGCGCGTGTTCATCCACGCGAGCAGCTGCAGGTAGCGCGAGCGCTCGGTGTAGACCCGGGCAGCCTCGGCGTCGGTGACCCGGTCTACGACACCGCGCACGACGAGCTGCCGGCCGATCTCCGGCCAGGCGACCGCGATCGCGGCGACCGGGTTCGCGGTGAGTTCGGCGACCTTCGCGCTCGCGGAATCGGTGTGGAAGGTCAGGCCCGCGGCATCCCGTTCGCTCACCAGCACGTGACGAACCGACGGCAGGCCGTCGAGTCCGATGGTCGACAGGGCGGCGAGGGGACGCAGCTCGCTCTCGGGCGCCGGGAGCCAGCGCACCATGAGGGCGAGCGGGTCACCGACGAGGGTGTCGGTGTCGTCGACATCGGAACCGAATGTGGTGCCGGCCGTGATCATGGCCACCTCCGGGGAGCGCTGCGGGTACGGCCGAGCGTAGAGACACTGCGTTTCGGCGATGTTGCCGAGACGAACATTCGGCGAAACACGCGCTCCCTACACTCCCGGCATGACCTCGCTGCCGCTGATCGACGCGTGTCCCAAACGCATGGAGTACGGCCCGTGCGGCGGTGTCGGCTTCGACGGCTCGTGCGAGATCGACGCGCACCACCGCTGCCTCTTCGTGGATCGGCCCACCGTGCCCTGGACGGGGGTGGACCGCGTCGCTCGTCCCGCTACGGGTGCGCGGACGGCGGCGGCCGCCGATACCCTGGCCGCCCTCGGCACGCGTCCCTGGATCGTGGCCGACCTGCCCGCGCGGGCGCTGAGCGTGGCATCCCTCGACGCGTGCGCCGCAGCGCTCGCCGGGAACGTGGATGCCGTGCTCGCGGGCGACGCGGGAAGCGCACGCGTGCAGTTCCCGCCGGCGTACCGCGCCCGCTTGCTGCACGAGCGGGGGCTGCGGGTGTGGACGGGACTGAACATGCGCGACCGCAATCGCGTCGCCATCGAGGGCGAGCTCGCGGCCCTCGCCGTCGAGGGCGTCGCGGGGGTGCACTGCGTGACCGGGGATCACACGCGGACCGGGCATCGCCCCGACGCGGTGCCCGTCTTCGATCTCGATTCGACCGAGGCGGCGGCGCTCGCGCGGGCGGCCGGGCACGTCGTGTCGGTGGCCGCCTCGCCGGCCGCGCCCCCCGTCGAGCGGCGCGCGGCGCGGCTGCGCGAGAAGGTGAACGCCGGGGCCGACGTCTGCTTCGTGAACCATGCCGGGGGAGCGGCACCGGTGCGGCGGTTCATCGACGAGGTCGCCGCCGACGTGCGGTACATCCCCTGCGTGCCAGTGGTCGTGGATGCCGCCTCCGCGGACGTGTTGGAGTCGTTCACGACCCTGGTGCTCCCGGACGGGTTCCTCGCCCGCGTCCGGGGCGCCGCGGACCCGCGGGCCGAGGGCATCGCGGTGGCCGTCGCGCTCGCCGAGGAGATGCTCGAGATTCCCGGCGTCGTCGGCGTCAACCTCTCGGGAGGCCGCGAGGGCGGCGAAGAGGCGTTCGCCGAGGCGATGGCCGAGGTGGCGCGGCGGTTGCGCTGACCCGCTCGACGGGAGGTGTCGTCGGTGCCGCCCGGACGCGCCCGTCTCCGTATCGGGCGATCGGCGTCGGCACGGGGCCTGAGTGTCCATAACACCCGGACGGCTCTGAAAATCGTCCGGGTGTTGTGGACACTCGGGTGTGCCTCGGGGCGATGGGCGTTGCGGATTCATAAAGTATGTGCGCATACTAAATGCATGCGCTCCCTTGCTTCCGCCACCCGCACGTCCTCCGCCCCTCCCTCGGCGTTCTACGCCCGATGGATCGATCACGACTCCTGGAGCGAGTGGTCTCCCGACACCGAGTGGGTGCGCCTCGACGGTCCGGTGCGGCAGGGGGCCCGCGGCATCCTGAAGCCGAAGGGCGGACCCCGCGTATCCTTCGTGATCGCCGAGGTCGAGACCGACCGCGTCTACACGGATGTCACGCGGATGCCGGGAACCCGGCTGACCTTCCGGCACACCGTCGAGCCGGTCGGGAGCGGGTCGCGGGTGACCGCAGAGGTGACGCTCGAGGGACCGCTGTCGTGGCTGTGGGCACGCACCGCGTTCTCGGGCTTCGCGACCTCGGTGCCGGAAGACCTGGACCGACTTGTCGCCCTCGTGGAAGCGTCATGACGTCGTGGATCGGCGTCGCCTCCGGTACGAGTTGCGGCGCGGGCTGGTCGAGACCATCGATACCGACGCCGACGTCATCGCACGCGCGATGATCGAGGGATGACGACTCCGCTCGACAGCCGCTTCCCGTCCGGCGACGTCAGTCCCGGCTTCCTGCTGTGGCAGGTCACGAACCGGTGGCAGGCCGCCATCCGGCGGGCGCTGGCGCCGCACGATCTCACGCACGTGCAGTTCGTGCTGCTGGCGGTGCTCACGGACGACGACACCGACGAGGGCATGACGCAGGCGATGCTGAGCCAGCGCGCGGGCGCCGACCCGATGATGGTGTCGCAGGTGATCCGCGTCCTGGCCGAGCGCGACCTCGTCGAACGGCGTCAGGATGCCACCGACCGCCGCGCCGTGCGCGTGCGCGCCACAGCGGCAGGGCGTGAGCGGGCCCGTGCGGCGAATCGCGCCGTCGAGGACGTGGACGAGACGTTCTTCGGCGCCGGTGCCGCGGCATCCCGCTCCCTCGTCGGGCACCTGGCCGAGGTGCTGGAGCGGTCGCGGGCCTAGTGGGCCTCGGCCGGGCCGGGCCGAACTCCTGAGAAATCGTCCGAGACGCGTCGATTCGGACGGCTCCGGGCCGGTTCGCAGCGTTTCTCAGGAGTTCGGCCCGCGCGCCCGCACGCCCGCGCGCCCGCACGTCCCGCTCGCCCGGTCGGTACCCGGGCGCCGCGCCGCCGCCACTCAACGGGGGCTGATCGGGCCTGAGTGTCCAAAACACCCGGACGCCCCCGAGATTCGTCCGGGTGTTTTGGACACTCAGGGCCGGGCCGGGCCGGGCCGAGCGTCGGCGCTCAGCCGGAGAACGCGCGGGCCTGCGCGGCGGTAGCGACGGCGGCCGACACCGCCTCGGCCACGCGGTCGGTCTGGCGCAGCGACAGGGAGTCGGAGCGGGGGCGGGTGAAGGCACCCGCCTCGGTCGACGAGGTGAACGGGCCGATCGCGAACAGGTTCGTGTGTGGGATGCCGTCGCGCGAGATCACGCGACCGTCGGGGTCGACGTCGATGCGGCCGAGCGAGCCGGTGAAGGTCTCATCGCTGACGTGCACCTCGCGGCCGTGGCGGGTGGCGAGCTCGCGCAGCGCCGGGTTGTCGCTCGCGGCGGCTCCGCTGCCGGGGAGCCACGCGTCGACCAGGGCCCGCGCGACGACCTCGCCGCTGACCCGCGGGGAGGATGCCGCGAACCCGTCGTCCGTGACCCGCACCGACACGTCCGGGCCGAGGAACCGCACGATCCCCGCGTCGGCGAGGGCGAGGAGCTCTTCGAGCCGGTGCGCGGGCGGACCGGAGGCGACGTAGCTGAAGAACGTGTGCCAGGTGACGGGGAGGTCGACGGCGCGCGAGCGCGCGCTCCAGCGGTCGGTCGGGATGTCGGCGAGCGCGAGGAACGACAGCAGGATCGTGAGGAACAGCGCCTGCGAGGTGCTGCGTTCGGGCGCGGTGCGCAGGTGCAGGTCGTCGAGAATGTGTCGGCGCACACGGTCGTGCACGGCGTGGGCGCTCTCGAAGGTCAGCCCCGCGAGGGGCAGATCGAGCGCCGGAACGTCGAACCGGTCGAGCGGGTCGGGCACGACCTCGGCGACCGCCAGGCGCAGCGCCGCGGTGTCGCCGTCGACCTCGCGCAGGGTTTCGCGGAACGTCTTCCACGGCACGCGCACGCGCTCGGGGTGCCCGGTGAACAGCTCGCGGTAGTGGCCCCACACCAGCTCGCGGGCGATGAGCGGCCACACGTCGTCGAGGAAGTCGATCGTGCCGGGGCGCGAGAGCAACGACGCGATCGCGGAAGTCGTCAGCACCTCGCGCTCGGGAGGATCGCCGCGCAGCTCGGACGACACTTTCGAGCGATACGGCACCCCGCGGCGCGAGCCGAGGTGCAGCCGCGGTTCGAGACCGGAGGGTTCGTAGCGCAGCGTCCCGTCCGGCGCCGGTGAGAAGCGGCCGCCGCGACCCTCGGCCAGCAGCACGATGGCATCCACCGCCGCCAACCCCATGCCGCGCACGATCACGTCGTCGCCGGGCGCGAGAACGGAGAGGTCGGCGTCGGCGGTGAACGCCGGCGGCACGTACGTCAGGCCCGCCCGCGCGGCGGCGTCGATCAGCTCGACCGTTTCACCGACCGGCTCGCGCCCGTTGTGCCCGAGCGCGTAGACGACGATGTCGGCGGGCAGACGGATGCCGTCGTCCAGAGCTACTTCGTATCCCTCGACCGTGTCGTCCACCCACTGCACGGTGCCCGGCCGATACAGCACCTCGACGCCCGGCGGGGCGATCGCGACGGTCCGCCGCCAGAACCAGTCGAGGTACGCGCTCTGCAGCCGCCGGGTGGGGAAGCTGTCACCGCGGAGCGCGCGGAGCTCGGCATCCAGGTCGGGATCATCGATCTCGGCGTCGGGGATGCGTCCGTCGCGCACCCGCTCGGCCCACTCGATGAGCGACGGGCCCGAGCGCACGGGTCCCGAGATGGTCGAGGTCTCGTCGGTGAAGACGGTGACATCGCGCGCCATCGAGTTGAGCTTCAGCAGCGGCGACTGCGCGCGGCGCCAGATACGTCCCGCGCCGGGCGGGTAGGGGTCGACGAGCGTGATGTGCAGCGGGGGACTGGCCGCGCGGGTGCGGCGCGCGAGCAGACGCTCGACGAGCATCACCGCGCGCGGACCCGCGCCGACGATCACGAGGTCGGTCACGGCACGGGCACCGGATCGGAGACGGGCGGCAGCCCCAACAGGTCGTGCAGCGTCGCGCCGTCGTCGTACGAGCGCCGGTACGACCCGCGCTCCTGCAGCAGGGGCACCACCCGGTCGGCGAACTCGTCGATGCCGTGCGGGGTGACGTGCCCGACGACGGTGAAGCCGTCGGTCGCGCGCTCCTGCACGTACCGGTCGATCTCGGATGCCACGTGCTCCGGCGTGCCGACGAAGGTGTGCTTCGCGGTCAGGCGGATGACGAGCTCGCGGATGCTGAGGTTCTCGGCGACCGCCTGCTCGCGCAGCTGGCCGACGCGGGCCCGGATCGCCGCGTGGCGCCCGGCGAAACCCTGCGCGGTCTCGACGCCGGTGTCGGGCTCGATGTCGGGGAGCGGACCGTCGGCGTCGTAGTCGCTGAGATCACGGTTCCAGATCTGCTCGAGGTAGGTGATCGCCGTCTGCGGCCGCACCTGCTGCAGGGCGATGTCGCGCGAGCGCTCGCGGGCCTCGTCGGCGGTGTCGCCGAGCACGAAGGTGGCCGCGGGCAGGATCTTGAGCGAGTCCTCGTCGCGGCCGTTCGCCGCCAGACGCCCCTTGACGTCACGGTAGAACTGCTGCGCGTCGTCGAACGCCGTGTGCATCGAGAAGACGACGTCGGCGTGCTCGGTGGCGAAGTCGCGGCCGTCGGGGGAGTCGCCGGCCTGCACGATGACGGGGCGGCCCTGCGGCGACCGCGGAACGTCGAAGACCGCGTCGACGTCGAACAGGCGCGATTCGTGCCGCACCCGCGCGATGGCGTCCTCCCGCAGGAACTCACCCGTCTCGGCATCCGCCACGATCGCGTCGTCGCGCCACGACGCCCACAGCGCCTTCGACAGCGCCGCGAACTCCGAGGCCCGGACGTACCGGTCGGCGTGGTCGAGGTAGCCGCCGCGGCGGAAGTTCGCGCCGTGGAAGGCGTCGGAGCTGGTCACGGCATTCCACCCGGCGCGCCCGTTCGACAGGAGGTCGAGGGTGCCGAGCTGACGGGCGAGCTCGTAGGGCTCGTTGAAGGTGGTGTTGAGCGTGCCGACGAGGCCGATGTGCTCGGTCACCGCGGCCAGGGCGGTGAGGATCGCGAGGGTGTTCGGGCGGCCGGCGACGTCGAGGTCGTGCAGCTGTCCCCGGTGCTCGCGCAGGCGCAGCCCCTCGGCAAGGAAGAGGTAGTCGAAGAAGCCGCGCTCGGCGGTGCGGGCGAAGTACTCGAACGACGAGAAGTCGATCTGGCTGCCCGCGCTCGGGTCGGTCCAGACGGTCGTGTTGTTCACGCCCGGGAAGTGCGCGGCGAGGTGAATCTGGCGGCGGGTCATGCGCCGACCTCCTGACGGGCGTATCGACTGGCGAGGCGGGGGAGCCGGACGCGTTCGCGCAGCGTCGGAGCACCGTCGTCGGGGAGCAGGATGCCGGCGGCCGCCGCCCGCGGCACGACCCGGTCGGCGATGGCCGCGAGGTCGGCCGGAAGGCGCGCGGGCCGCAGGCGCACCCCGTCGACGCCCGCTTCCGCCAGGGCACGCAGCTCGTCGACGACGTCGTCGGGGGGGCCCACGACGACGCGCGCGTCGGTCGCGAGCGTCGCGCGCTCCTGAAGGCGCTCCCAGGCCGAAGCGGCTGCGGCCGGGGTCTCTTCGACGAGCACGAGCAGATCGGCGAACACGCTCAGCGGCTCGTCGAGCGCGCGCACCGCGTCGGCGGCATCCGCGATCTCGCTCAGGATGCCGGCGACCGCTGCCGCGTCGGAGGGGGTGACGTACACGAGGTCGGCGTGCTCGGCCGCGAGGCGGTACGGCACCGTCTTGTGGGCGAGCGCGGTGATGAGCGGCGTGCCCTGCGGGGAGCGCGGCACGATCGAGGCGCCCGTGATCGAGAAGAACTCGCCCGCGAACTCGACGTTGTGCACGCGGTCGCGGTCGAGGAACTTCCCGGTCTCGACGTCGCGGACGATCGCGTCGTCCTCCCACGAGTCGGCCAGGCGGCGGATGACGTCGGCGACCTCACCCGCCTCACGGAAGGCGGCGACGATCGCGGGGTCGTCCTCGATCCGTCCCGACGCGGGGCGCACGGTGGGGCCGTCGGCGCGGCGGCCGAAGTTCAGGCGCTCCTGCGGCGTCGATCCGGCGACGATCCGCACCCCGGCACGGCCGCGGCTGACGTGGTCGAGCGTCTGCAAGCCGGTGGCGAGGTGGAACGGCTCGGGGTGCGCGGTGGTCACGGTCGGCACGAGGCCCAGGCGGCGCGTGGCCGGAGCCAGGAACGACGCCACCAGCACCGCGTCGAGGCGCCCCCGGGCGCGGTCGCGCCGGGTCTCGGCATCCGGCTCGAACGAGCGCCCGCCGAGCGAGAGGGCGTCTTCGATCGTGGCGAAGAGGATGCCGCCGCTGTCGGCGATCGCGGCGAGATCGCGCCAGTACCGCGCCGACGTGAGCTCGCTGGGCCGGGCCGTGGGCTCGCGCCAGGCGGTGGGATGCCAGCCGGCACCGTCGAGGGCGACGGCGAGGTGGATGCGGTCGGGCATCGTCGGATCCCTTCGCGGCGGGCCGGTCCCGCCGAGACGCCCACTGTGCCGCCGGCGCCGCCTGGACACAATCGCGGGCGTAACGCAACGCCGCGAGGCGTCATTGTTACGGCGGTGCGCGTGTCCGCGACGGTCGCTTCGACGGGCTCAGCGACCGACGGGCTCGGCGACCGCGGAGGTCCCTGAGCTTGTCGAAGGGACCGGTAGCCCATGACGGAGCGCACGTTAGCGCCCGCGCCCCCGCCGCCGGTGACCGTGACGTCCTGTGACGTGTCGTGACGGACCGTGACGCATCGCGTCACCCCGTTTCGCCCGAGATGAACGTTCCGGTCCGCCCGCCTACGTTCGGCAGGATTCCCGTCCCCGCCGAGAGAGGCCACCCATGAGCGCCCCCACCGCGACCGCCCCGTTCACGGGCCTGTCAGCTCTCCTCGACGACGTCCGCGCCGAGGCATCCGAGATCGAGGTTCTCGAGCCATCGCCCGCGACCGCACCGTTCGGTCACGATGCCGCCACCGCTCCGCGGGGCGGTGCCGCGCCGCTTGACGGGCCCGCGGTCGCCTTCCCGACGAGGGCGGAGGAGGTCCAGCGTCTGGTGCGTCTCGCCGCCCGCCACGGGGTGAGTGTCGTCCCGCGGGGTGCCGGCACAGGACTCTCCGGCGGTGCCTCGGCCCACGCCGAGCAGCTCGTGATCTCGACGGAGCGCCTGAACCGCATCGTCGAGGTCTCGCCCGCCGACGAGGTCGCTGTGGTCGAGCCCGGCGTGTTCAACGCCGCCCTCAACGATCACCTCGCCCCTCTCGGCCTGTTCTACGCCCCCGATCCCGCCAGCTGGCGCATCTCAACCATCGGCGGCAACATCGCCACCAACGCCGGGGGCCTGCGCTGCGCCAAGTACGGCGTCACCCGCGAGTCGGTGCTCGCGCTCGACGTCGTGCTCGCCGACGGCAGCCTCGTCTCGGTCGGCCACCGCTCGATCAAGGGCGTCACGGGCCTCGACCTCGTCTCGCTGTTCGTCGGTTCGGAGGGGGTGCTCGGCATCGTCGTGCGGGCGACGGTGCGCATCCGACCGCTGCCCGTCGCCCGTCGTACGGTGACGGCGTTCTTCGACTCCACGGCGGCCGGAGCCGCCGGAATCGGCGCCATCACCGCGTCGCGCGTGCGCCCGAGCGTCATCGAGTTCCTCGACGAGCCCACCCTCGACGCCATCGACGCGGCGAACGCTTCCGGACTGCGTGCCCGCGGGGCGGCCCTGCTGCTCATCGAGCTCGACGGCTTCGGCATCGACGAGCAGACCGCCGAGCTGACCACCGCGCTCGAGGCCGTCGGCGCCCGCGTCGCGGTCGAGAGCGAGGCGGATGCCGAGACGCTGTGGGAGCTGCGCCGCTCGGGCCGCCGTCTCGGCGACGGTTCCTGGTTCGTCGGCGGCGACGTCGCCGTGCCGAAGTCACGGATCGCGGAGGTGTTCGCCGGATTCGCCGCCATCGAGGACCGCTACGGCGTCGCCGTGAGCGCGGTCTCGCACGCGGGCGACGGCAACCTGCACCCCGTCATCACCCTGCCGATCCCCGCCGGCGCCGACCCGGCCACCCCGCCCCCGGCGCTGCACGACGCCGCCGATGCGCTCGTGCGCGCGGCCCTCGCCCTCGGCGGCACGGTCAGCGGTGAGCACGGCATCGGCACGGTCAAGCGCGAGCTCGCCGCCGAAGAGCTCGCCGAGCGCGTGCGCGTCGCCCAGCTCGCCATCAAGCACGCGCTCGACCCGTCCGGACTGTTCAACCCCGGAAAAGCCCTGTAACCCTTCCCCACAGCTCGAGGATTCCCATGACCACTCGCCTCCGACGCCTCCTCGGCGTCGCCTCCGCCCTCACCGTCGGTGCCGTCCTGCTCAGCGGGTGCGGCGCCGGAACCTCTGCCGCCCCGGCCGGGAGCTCCACCCCGAAGCCCGGTGGCGACCTCGTGTTCCTCATCGACTCGCTCGGCGCGACCTGGATCCCCAACAACAGCGCCATCTCGAGCTACCAGGGCCACATCTGGGGCCACCTCACCGACAAGCTCGTCTACGTCGACGCCGAGGGCAACCTCAGCCCGTGGATCGCGGAGAGCTGGGACGAGAACGCCGACAAGACCGAGTTCACGCTGCACCTGAAGGACGGCGTGACCTTCTCCGACGGCACGCCGCTGGATGCAGCGGCGGTCGTCGCGAACATCGACATCTGGGCCAAGGGGCGCCCCGATGAGGGCATAAACCGCATCGGCCTGTTCCCCTCGGCCAACTACGTGGGGGCGGAGGCCGTGGATGCCACGACGGTGAAGGTGTCGTTCGCGGCCCCGACGCTGAGCTTCATCCCGACCCTGGCCTATCACGGCTCGATCCTCATCTCGCCGGCCACTCTCGCCCTGCCCGCCGACCAGCAGGCCGACCTGACGAAAGACATCGGCAGTGGTCCCTTCGTCGTCGAGAAGGTCGCCGACGGCGACAGCGTCGTGCTGAAGAAGCGCGACGACTACGACTGGGGTCCGGAGGCCATCGGCCACGAGGGCCCCGCCTACCTCGACACGATCACGTACAAGCAGGTCGCCGAGCCGACGCTGCGCACCGCCTCGGTCGAGTCCGGCCAGGCGCAGGTGGCGTACAACGCCAGCCCGCAAGACCTCGAGGCCCTCAAGCAGGAGGGGTTGACCGTCGAGACCCCCCGCTACCTCGGGTTCGTCAACGGCTACGCGCTGAACACCTCGGTCGCGCCCTTCGACGACATCACGGTGCGCCAGGCGGTGCAGCACGGCATCGACCGTGACGAGATCCTCTCGACCGTCTACACCGACGACTGGTTCGCGGCGGAGTCGTTCATCCAGAGTACGGTGCCCGAGGCCACCGACCACAGCGCCGACTTCGCATACGACCCCGACAAGGCCGCGGCTCTCCTCGACGAGGCGGGCTGGGCGAAGGGGGCCGACGGCGTCCGCACGAAGAACGGCCAGAAGCTGTCGTTCACGCTCTACCCCAACCCGTACCTGCAGGCGTCGCAGTCGGTCGACGAGCTCGTCGATCAGCAGCTGACCAGCCTCGGGTTCGAGGTGAACCTCGAGACCTACGACGTGCCGACGTACGGCCAGAAGGTCATCGGCAACGCCACGATCCCGGCGACCGAGATCACGCGCAGCTTCGTCGACGTCGGAACCGTCGCGGGCGTGCTCACCTCGCAGAAGAAGGGCGACGAGGACTGGTTCAAGGTGGGGACCTCGGATGCCACGCTGAACGACCTGTCGACCAGAATCGCCACCGCCACCGACCGCGATGCCCGCGCGAAGGTCGCCGACGAACTGCAGGGCTACGTGCTCGACCAGGGGTACTTCGTGCCGCTCACGCAGATCGTGCAGCGCGTCTATGTGCAGGCGCCCGATGTCAGCGGCGTCACGTACAACGGCCTCGCCTACGCGTACTACCTGGACGCCTGGCTGAACGGCTGATCCCGATGGGGGTGGATGCCATGGCATCCACCCCCATCGGCTCACCGACACGAGAGGAGAGAGCATGCTCCGCACCTACGGCGGCTTCGCGCTGCGGCGCACCGGTCAAGCGATCGTCGTCGTGCTGCTGGCGTATCTGTTCACGTTCTTCGTGCTCAGCATTTTGCCCGGCGACCCGATCTCGAGCATCCTGCGCACGCCCGACGCGGGCTTCACCGAAGACGACATCGCCCGCATCGTGGCCTACTACGGCCTCGACCAGCCCTGGTGGGTGCAGCTCGGGGCCTCGCTCGGACGCTTCGTGGTCGGCGACCTCGGCGTCTCGCTGCGGTCGAACCTGCCCGTCGGCGACCTGGTGCTCGATGCGCTCGGGTCGACCCTGAGTCTCGCCGCCGCGGCGCTGCTGGTCGCCGTGGTGCTCGCCGTCGCGATCGCGTACGGCACGCAGTTCCTTCCCCCGCGCTTCGGCCAGGGCGTGCTGCGCTCGCTGCCGTCGCTCTTCCTGTCGGTGCCCAACTTCGTCATCGGCCTGTTGCTCATCCACGTCTTCGCGTTCGGTCTCGGGCTGTTCAGCATGATCGACACCGAGACCCCCTGGGGCACGTTCTTCGCGGCGGTGGCGCTCGGCATCCCGGTGTCGGCGCAGCTCGCGGAAGTGCTCATCGCCTCGCTCGACCACGAGTCGCGCCAGGAGTACGTCGCGGTCGCCCGCTCGCGGGGCCTCCGTCAGGGGGCGCTCTTCGCACGCCACCTCGTCAAGCCCTCGGCACTGCCGACCGTGACCGTGCTCGCGCTCATCGTCGGCGAGCTTCTCGGTGGGGCGCTCATCACCGAGGCGATCTTCGGCCGCGTCGGCATCGGCACCCTCGTCGAGCAGGCCGTCGCCAGCCAAGACCTCCCGGTGCTGCAGGCGGTCGTCTCGCTCGCGGCCATCGTGTTCGTCGTCGTGAACCTGCTGGCCGACCTCGCCTACCCGCTGCTCGACCCCCGCGTGTCGATCGGCTCGCGCACCGCCGCGGTCGCGCCCCGCCCGGAGCCGGCACCGCTGCTGCGCGAAGAGGCGAGCATCGTATGACCGCGCTCGTCTCGCCGTCGCGCCCCGCGATCGCCCGGGTCCGTGGCATCCGTCTCGCCGTCCCGGTCGGCGTCGTCGTGTCGTTCGCGGTCGTGGCCGTGGTGCTCGCCTTCTCGGTCGCGCCGACCCTGTTCACGTCGCAGAATCCCGCGCAGGGCGTGCCGGCCGACAAGCTGCAGCCGCCGAGCGCCGCGCACCTGCTCGGCACCGACCACCCCGGCCGCGACCTGTTCGCGCGCATCGTGTTCGGCGCGCAGTCGTCGGTGACGAGCGCTCTCGTCGCCGTCGCGATCGGCGTCGTCGTCGGCGGGCTCATCGGCCTGCTCGCCGGGTTCCTCGGGTCGTGGACCGACACCGTGCTCGCCCGCTTCGTCGACGTGCTGCTGGCGATCCCGGCGTTTCTGCTCGCGGTCGTCATCGTCAGCTCCCTGGGCTTCCAGACCATCAACGCCGCGATCGCCACCGGCGTCTCGGCCGTCGCCGTGTTCGCGCGGGTCATGCGCTCCGAGGTGCTGCGGGTGCGCTCGTCGGTGTTCGTCGAGGCGGCGCGGCTGCAGGGCGGATCGAGCCTGCACGTGCTGTTCCGGCACGTCCTGCCCAATGCCTCGCGCTCGCTCATCCCGCTCGCCGTGCTGCAGTTCGGCCTGTCGATCCTCGTCATCGCGGGACTCGCCTTCCTCGGCTACGGCGATCCGCCCCCGGCATCCGACTGGGGTCTGCTCATCTCGGCCGGCAAGGACTACCCGCGCGCGCCGTGGCTCGTCGTGTGGCCGGCGCTCGTCACGGTGGCGACCGTGCTGTCGATCAACCGCATCAGCCGGTGGCTGAGGAGGACGTCATGACCATCACGCTCCCTCTCCGCGAGGAGACGCCCGCCACGCCCGCTCCCCTTTTGCGGGTACAGGATCTCTCGGTCGCGTACGGCCGCACCCCCGTGGTGCACGACGTGTCGTTCTCGATCCCGCCCGGGGGCAGCCTCGCCCTCATCGGCGAGTCGGGCTCGGGAAAGTCGACGATCGCGCGGTCGGTGCTACGGCTGCTGCCGCGCGCCACCGGACGGGCGCGCGGGCGCGTGGAGTTCGGCGGCGACGAGCTGCTCGGGCTGAGCGAGGCGCGGTTCCGCTCCTACCGCGGCCGGCGCATCGGCTTCGTACCGCAGGATCCCTCGCACGCCCTCAACCCCGTGCGCACCGTCGGTTCGCAGGCGCACGAGGCCGCTGTGCTGGCGGGGATCACGGATGCCGGCGCCCGGCGCGACGCCATCCTCGAGGTCTTCGCGCGCGTCGGCCTGCCCGACCCGGGTCGGGTCTACGGCTCGTACCCGCACCAGCTCTCCGGCGGCATGCTGCAGCGCGTGCTCATCGGGCTCGCGGTGCTGCCGCGACCCGAGCTGCTCGTGGCCGACGAGCCGACGAGCGCGCTCGACGTCACCATTCAGAAGCGCATCCTCGACCTGCTCGGCGACCTGCGCGACGAGCTCGGCATCGGCCTGCTCCTCATCACGCACGATCTCGCGATCGCCGCCGAGCGCACCGACGAGATCGTCGTGCTCAAGGACGGGCGGGTGCAAGAGGCGGGGCGCACGCGCGAGGTGTTCCAGGCGCCGACCTCGCCCTACACGCTGCAGCTGCAGGCCGACGCCCCGGCGCTCAACCCCGACCGCTACCGCCACGCCGACGGGCGCGGGGTCGACGCGTGGACCACCGACACCACCGCGACCCGCATCGAGGTGCGGGAGGTCTCCAAGAGCTTCGTGGTCGACGGGTCCGAGCGCGCGGCGGTATCGGCGGTGTCGTTCCGCGTACCGCCGGGCACGACCCACGCCCTCGTGGGGGAGTCGGGCTCGGGCAAGACCACCACGGTACGGCTGCTGCTGGGCCTGGAGACCCCCGACGCCGGCGAGATCCTCATCGACGGCAAACCCGCGACCGGGCGCACCGAGGCGGAGCTGCGCGGCATCCGTCGCCACCTCCAGCTCGTGTACCAGAACCCCTTCACCTCGCTGGATCCCACGTGGAGCGTCGGGCGCATCGTCCGTGAACCCCTTGACCGCTACCGCGTCGGCACGCGGGCCGAGCGGTCGGCGAAGGTCGCCGCGGCCCTGGATGCCGTGGGCCTGTCGCCGCAGCTCACCCGCCGTCGCCCCGACGCGCTGTCGGGCGGCCAGCGCCAGCGCGTCGCGATCGCGCGCGCCCTGGTGCTCGAGCCCGACGTCATCGTGCTCGACGAGCCCACCTCGGCGCTCGACGTGACGGTGCAGGCGGGGGTGTTCGACGTGCTCCGCCGGCTGCAGCGCGAACGCGGCCTGACCTACCTCTTCGTCTCGCACGATCTCGCGCTCGTGCGGCAGATCGCCGACACGGTCTCGGTGCTCAAAGACGGACGGGTTATCGAGGCCGGGCGCGTGGCCGACGTGCTCTCGCACCCGCGCGAGGAATACACGCGGGCCCTCGTCGACGCGATCCCCACCCCCGACCTCCGGAGTCCCCGATGAGCGTTCTCGCCCCCTCCCGTCCTGCGCTCGTCCAGGCTTTCACGGCGCCGAAGGGGTTCGGCGACCAAACCCTGCGCGACCGCCGCGCCGATGCGATCGAGCTGCTGGGCGGCATCCCGGACCCCTCCGTGCTGCCGAGCGCCGAGCTCGCCGAGGCGACCGCCCGGGTGCTCGGTCGGGCCGGTGCCCCGTCGCTGCAGTACTCGCGCACCGAGGGCATCCCCGCCCTGCGCGAGTGGATCGCCGCGCACGAGGGCGTGCCCGTGGAGCGCGTGCTCGTGACCAACGGCGGCTTCCACGGCCTCGCGATCGCGGTGCAGACGGTGCTCGAGCGTGGCGATCTCGTCGCTGTCGACAACCCGGTGTTCCCGCTGTTCTTGCGCGGCCTCGAGCTCGCCGACGCGCGCGTGCTGCCCATCCGCGTCGGCGCCGACGGGCTCGACGTCGACGCCCTGGCATCCGAGCTGCGCGCCGGCGCGCGCCCGGCCGCGGTGTACACGGTGCCGGAGTTCCACAACCCCTCGCAGTCGTCGCTGCCCACAGCCCGGCGTCGGGAACTCGTGGATCTCGCCGAGAAGTACGGCTTCGTCGTGTTCGCCGACGACCCGTACCGCGAGCTGCGCTTCCACGGCGAGCCCGAGTCGCTCGCGCCGTTCCACGACTCCGACCACGTCATCCACGTCAACACCTTCACCAAGACCCTCGGCCCGGGCCTGCGCCTGGGATGGGTCGTGCTGCCCGAGCGCCTGATTCCGGATGCCGTTGCCCTGCGCAGCCGCCAGGACTCGCACTCGTCGACCTTCGTGCAGGCGGTGGTCGCCGAGCTGCTGACGGGCGACGCCGGACTGTTCCCGCGCGTCTTGGGGGCGGCGCGGGAGCTGTACCGGTCGCGGGCGCACGCTTTGGCCGACGCGCTCACGGCATCCGGCTTCTTCGACGTCACGGTGCCCGACGGCGGGCTGTTCCTGTGGCCGCGTCTGACCGACGACTCCCTGGATGCCGACCGCCTCGCCGCCGACGCGAGCGCCGAGGGCGTGGAGTACCAGCGCGGATCGTTCTTCCCCTCGGGCCCCGGGACGGATGCCGACCGGCACCTGCGCCTCGCCTACGGCGACACCGACGAGTCGTTGCTGCGCGAGGCCGCGGCACGGCTGGCGCGGGCGGTGGCGCGGCAGCGTTGACGGCGGCGCGGCTGCCCTGTCAGATAACTTCAGCGACCGGGATCAACGCCGCCAGAGCGGTAGGGTCCCGCGTCTGGTCGTACTCCCGCAGCAGTGTGATGTAGGCCTTCTTGTCGAGCTCCCAGTCGTACGTCAGCAGACCGTCCGACGGGCTCTGGGCGGCGTAGAAGACGAGGTCTGCGAGAAGTCGGGTGGTCCTTCCGTTGCCGTCGACGAACGGGTGGATGCGGACGAGTTCAGCGTGGACCGCGATCCCGAGCTGTCGCGTGTTCCAGTCCTTGGTATGCGTCCACCGATACATGATCGTGTCGAGCGACGATCGGACCTCAACGGGGACGTACGCCGGATCGATGCCGACGCTCTTCTCGGTCAGGCGGTAGACACCCGCCCACTGCCAGATGTCTTCATAGAGCCGGCGGTGAAGATCTCGTACGAACGCGTCGCTGAGAAGGTCGGTCAGATCGAGCCGCCCCTCGACCACGGCACCCGCGAGTTCCAGAGCCACTTCATCGCTGATCGCCTGCTCCGCGTCGTAGATATCGGCTCGGGTGGGGTCGTCACCCAGAAGTGTTCGCGCGCGCGGGGTGAGAGCATCTGCCTCGTCAGGATCGAGCGGTGTCTCGCCGTAGCCCGGCTGAAGAGGACTCACGCCGAGTGACGCGACGCCAGGAACTTCTGTACGTTGGCGGACCGTTCGTGGCCAGGGGGCACCGACCGACGTTCCAACGCCGCGCTGAGACGGGTGGACCGCTCGACAGCCCGGCGGAGGGCGTCAGGACTCACCGTGCTCTTCATCGTGTGTCCTTTCGCGCCATGGTGGAACGCAATTCTACGCGGCCGCGCCGCGCCGGGACAGGTGGTGCGGGTCACGGGATGCCGGGGGCGCGCCGCCCCCTCATCGCGTGCCACCTGCGCGTCACTCAAGGCGCCTCTCCTCCCTCCGATGAGGGAAGTGGCCACCCCTCCCCGCCTCGGTCCGCTCTACCTCGCCGGTTTCACGGCCGCGTTCGGGGTGCACGGCGACGCGGGCGGCTCGATCCTCGTCGGCGCCGTGGCCGCGGCATCCGTTCTGCCGGTCGCGCTCGGCGTCTTGGCGGGCGTCGCCGCGTGCTCCGCGGTGGTGGGCGTCGGCCTCGCGGGGCGCGCTCCCGCGCGGTGACCGTGCCGCAGGCTGAGCGGACCGTGTGGCAGGCGCACCGGTGCGCGGAGTTCGCTCGACGCGGGTCAGTAGGCTCGCCCCATGGCGGACGACGTTCGGAACATCACGCAGGCACTCGCGACGATCGGCGAGCACTGGCAGCCCCACCGGCTGACGAGCATCAACGACTACGACGTGAAGGTCGTCAAGGTGCAGGGTGAGTTCGTCTGGCACACGCACCCCGACACCGACGAGCTGTTCCTGGTGGTCAGTGGCGAGCTGACAATTCAGCTCCGCGACCGAGATGTCGTCCTCGGCCCGAACGATGTGTTCGTCGTTCCCCGCGGCGTGGAGCACTGCCCCAAGGCCACCGAGGAAGTGCACGCCCTCCTCTTCGAGCCCCAGGGCACCGTGAACACCGGGGATGCGGGCGGCGAGATGACCGCCGAGCTGCAGGAGTTTGCCTGACGCGTGGGGAGGATCCCTACGGCGCCACGTCGGAGGAGCTGTTGCGCGAGGCCGCGGCGCGGCTGGCCGGGGCGGTGGCGCGGCAGCGCTGAGGGGGCGGCGTCGCAGGTTCCGTCGAGTGGCCAGAACACCCGGACTCCGCGAGAATCTGCCCGGGTTTCTTGGACACTCGACCCGGTGGGTCGGCGGCAGTCGGGGCGGGGGACTCCCCCGGTGGGGGGAGGTGCGCGGACGGGACGCCCCCTAGCGTGAAGTCATGTCCGCCCCAGAGCACGCCACCGCGTCGTCGGGACCGACGAGCACGGCCGACACCGACGAGGCCGTCCGTGCCATCCGGACGGCGCAGGGGGAGGTCTCTCGGATCTATCGCGGCGGGTTCTCCGGTCCACTCGTCTCCGCGGTCGTGTGGGCGGCGGCCGCCGCGGCATCGCAATGGGGATCGACCGCCGCGGGCATGGCGGTCCTCTTCCTCGGCGGGATGCTGATCTTCCCGCTGTCGAGCGTGGTGTTGATGGTCCTGGGCGGGCCGGCCCTGCTTCCCCGGCGACACCCGCTGTCCCCTCTCGCGCTGCAGAGCGCGGCGGTGGTCCCCCTCGGTCTCCTCGTCGCGGTGGCGCTCGGTACGCAGGCCCCCGCGCTGTTCTTCCCCGCCGCGCTCATCGTGGTCGGGGCGCACTACCTGACGTTCATTTCCCTGTACGGCACGCGTCTGTTCGGCGTCTTGTCCGGCGTGCTCGTCGCCGTGGGGGCGATCGCGATGTTCTTCGTGCCCGCACTGCGCGGGCCGAGCGGGTGGATCGGGGCCGGCATCCTCCTGGCCTTCAGCGTCCCCCTCTATCTCCGCCGCGAGAGGCCCGGGCTACCGTCGAGCAGGTGAGCGCGGGCCCCTCGGACCGGGCATCCTGCTCGCGACGAGGAGCTCAGCGCGCGGTCGCGCGGTGGCGGGTTCCGTTGAGTGTCCAGAACACCCGGACGCCGCGAAGAATCGTCCGGGTTTCTTGGACACTCAACCGGCTGGGGGCGACGGGGGACTGGGGGCGTCAGGAAGCCAGCGCCCACCCGAGCAGCGGTCCGAGCCGCCCGGCGATGTCCTCCAGGATCTGCGCGTAGTCGTCGGGTTCGAAGGCGAAGGGCAGCGCGAACGCCACCTCGTCGACCTGCGGGAACGACCGCGACGACAGCAGCCGCTCGGCGATCTGCTCCGACGTGCCGACGATGTCCTCGGCGAACAGTAATCCGCGGGGGCCTTGAGGGATGCCGACGCGCCCCCGCCGTGACTCCGCGTACGCCTCATAGCGTCGGCGCTGCGCGGGCGTCGCTGAGTCGGTCGGTACGACGACGAGACCCTGCGACACCCGGGCGTTCTCGCCGTCGGGGTGCGTCTCGCGGTACAAGCGAATCTGCGCGTCCTGCTCGACGTCGAAGTCGGTCGAGTGCACCGACTGGATGACGCTGCTCGTGAGCAGGTGAAAGCCGTTCTCGGCCGCCCAGGTCGTCGAGGTCGGGCTGCCGGCGCCGTACCAGAGGCGACCGGCGAGACCCGCGGCGTGGGGCTCGACGCGCTCCGAGTACTCCTCGATGCCCTCGGTGCCCGAGAACGGACTGACCCGCTCACCCGCGAGGAAGCGGCGCAGGCGCGCGAGGCGCTCGTAGCCGAAGTCCTCCTGGTCGGCGGTGTCGGGGTACAGCGCGGGGGCGATCTCGTCGTAGCGTCGCGGAGCCCCGACCGAGAAGCCGGGCTCCAGCCGCCCGCCGGTGAGCACATCGACCGTCGCGAGGTCTTCCGCCAGGCGCAGCGGGTTCTCCCACCCCAGCGGGATCACCGCGGTGCCCAGGCGGATGCGGCTCGTGCGCTGGGATGCCGCCGCGAGCACCGCGACCGGCGACGAGATGCCGTACTGCAGGTGCCGGTCGCGCAGCCACGCGCTGTCGAAGCCGAGGCGCTCGCCGCGCTCGATGATCGAGAGGGTCGTCTCGTGCCCGGCCCGCGGGTTCTCGCGGTCGAAGAGGCCGATGGTGAGGAATCCGAGGGAGCGCAGCGGTCGGGTCACCCTCGTCACGCTAACGGCGTCGCCGACCGGGAGGGGGTCGCGGCGTCACGGTCCGTCATCGCGGGTTCCGGCCCCCGCCCGGGCTGAACGGAAAGCGCGAACACTCAGGATGCGGAAACAGAACCGCTATCCGCTGGACGTCGTCTCGAAACACGCCATCGTTCTACTGGGGGAATGGACAACGCTTCAGCGCTCGCACCCGCCGACCGTGATCGCGTCTCGACGCGTGTCAGCCTAGCCCTGCTCGGCGTCCGCAGCGACGCCCCCGTCCGCCGCAC
>Ga0308171_1000629_pt1 | contig 66893 bp, 61 predicted proteins | sample PhyGR1_FD_202135 | JGI IMG/M metagenome (GOLD analysis project Ga0308171, IMG submission 202135) | Phyllosphere microbial communities from UC Gill Tract Community Farm, Albany, California, United States - DLSLSG.R1 | ecosystem: Host-associated > Plants > Phyllosphere > Unclassified | place: USA...
GCAACCTGCGCGTCGAGGCCGGGCGCGATATCGTCGGAGACGCCTGGACCGGGCGCGCAGAGTCGGGCACCAGCGAGCGCGACTGGGCGCTGTACTCCAGTGCCGCGGTCGGCAACTGGCTGTGGCGGCAGGGTACCGGCAGCGCCAGTGGCGTGGAGCCGGTGCCAACCAGCTGGTGGGTGAACTTTGGCGCCTACACCAACGTGTCCGCTGCCGCCGGCGCCTCTCCGCGGATGGTCGGCTTCACCGGCTTCGGTACATTGGGCGGCGGCAACCTGACGCTGGAGGCCGGGCGACGTTCTCCAGCCTCAATGCCTCCAGGGCGGGACAGAATCTCGACCTCAACGGTACCTTCAGCAATCTGCGCGGCAGCCTGCAACTGGACGCCGGGCGCATCGGTGCAATGGGCGTCACCCTGGAAAGCTACGCGACGCTGGGTGAGCAGCGCGCGGCAGACCTGTTTGCGCCCGACGCCGCCCGCGCGATGGGCGGGCCGGTGCTGGTGCTGGGCGACGCCGCCGCGCAGTTGCAGGCGCGGGGCGATGTGGTGCTCGGCGGCGTCGCCGATGCCGGCCGCGTTCCGCTGGCCAACTACAGCGCGGTGCTGCAGGATGATGGCGCGCGCGCGGCAGGCAGCACGTGGTTCTCCCTGTGGACCGCCAACACGGCCGTGGATCTGTTCAGTGCCGGTGGTGACCTTGCGCCGGGCCTCGCCGGCCCGGAAAACTTGACGGGCAGCAATCTGTGGCGCGAGCAGGTCCAGCTTGTTGTGCGCGGCGGCGATGATCTGCTGAATTACTGGCTCTATCCTTCGCGCTTCAGTGCCGTTGCTGCGCAGGGCGACATCAAGCTGGACCGGATCAGCGCCACGCCGGGAACGCAGGATGTGATCCTGCTGGCACCCTCAGCGACAGGACGGCTGGACGTCCTGGCCGGCGGCGGCATCTTCGCCCAACGTGGCGCGACCCAGATCGCGCGATCCGCCAGCGACGCGCGCCTGCCGGAACCCTTCGACCCGGCATTCATGGCCGAGCAGGGGGATTCCGCCGGCAATGTGACCCGCTCGCGGCACAACCTCTCGGTCGACGGCAACACTGCATCGCCGGAGGGGTCGCTTCCACTGTTCGCATTCGGTCCGAATACTCCGCTGTCCACCGTGTCTGCGGCATTGGCACCGAGCCGCTTCTACGCCGTGCAGGGCGACATCATTGGGCTGGCCACCGGCGCCCAGCGCACGCTGGATGCCAACGCGGGGCAGCGCACGCAGCTGAACTGGTTCGAGGCCGCCGGCGCCGTGCAACTGCGGGCAGGCCGGGACATCCTCGGGGTATCGATGACTGCGTTGAACGCCGCGCCCACCGATATCACGGTGGCGGCGGCGGGCCGCGACATCGTGCATCTGAACGCGACCATCGCCGGCCCCGGCAACGCCGAGATCAGTGCCGGCCGCCAGCTGCGCCAGGAGGATGCGGGCAGCATCGTGACGCTCGGCGGGATCGTGCAGGGCGATACCCGGCCGGGTGCCAGCATCGCGCTGACGGCCGGCAACCAGCAGATCGATTTCGCGGCGCTGCGTGCCCGCTATCTGGACCCCGTCAACCTTGCCGATCCCGCGCAAACGCTTGCGTTGCAGCCGGGCAAGGCGGTGAAGATCTATGACAAGGAACTGAAGCAGTGGCTGCAGCAGCGCTTCGGCGTGGCTGCCGACGGCGACGGGGCGCTGGCCGCGTTCGATGCGCTGCCGCAGGAACAGCAGCGCATCTTCCTGCGCCAGATCTATTACGCTGAGCTGCGCGAAGGCGGACGTGAGTACACCCATGCGGAAGGGCCGCGTTTCGGTTCCTACCTGCGCGGTCGCGAAGCGATCGCCACACTGATGCCGGACAAGAATGCGACCGGCGCATCGATCAACCGTATTGGCGATATCGTGATGTACGGCGGTTCCGGTGTGCGCACCGAAGCGGGTGGCAACATCGAGCTGATGGCCCCGGGCGGGCAGATCGTGGTGGGCGTGCAGGGCGTGGTGCCGCCGGCCAGCGCGGGCCTGGTCACCCAAGGCCAGGGCGACATCCGTCTGTTCAGCCAGGACAGCGTGCTGCTGGGCCTGTCGCGGGTGATGACCACCTTCGGCGGCGACATCCTGGCGTGGTCCGAGCAGGGCGACATCAACGCTGGTCGCGGTTCGCAGACCACGCTGCTGTACACCCCGCCGCGTCGCGTCTACGACACCTGGGGCAACGTGATCCTGTCGCCGCAGGCACCGGCCAGCGGCGCCGGCATTGCAACGCTGAACCCGATCGCCGAAGTGGCGCCGGGCGATGTCGACCTGATCGCGCCACTGGGCACCATCGATGCCGGCGAGGCGGGTATCCGCGTGTCGGGCAACATCAACCTGGCGGCGCTGCAGGTGCTCAACGCCGCCAACATCCAGGTGCAGGGCGACAGCAAGGGACTGCCGGTGCTGGCCTCGGTGAACGTCAACGCGCTGGCTTCGGCAAGCGCTGCGGCCAACAGTGCCAGCCAGGCCGCACAGGACGTGATGCGCAAGAGCCAGGACGATGCGCGGCGCAACCAGCCGTCGGTGATCAGCGTGCAGATTCTCGGTTTCGGCAGTGCCAGCAGCAGCATCGACCCGCCAGCACGCGGAAACACGGCCGCCGCCAGCGGCTACGACGTCAACAGCGCCTTCCAGTTCCCGCAGGCGCGCGCAGACGCGGGCAAGCAGCAGGTGCAGTAGATCCACGCCATGCGTGGCTGGAGGAACGGTGCGGACCAAGGTTCGCACCCACCACGCGCAGAACACAGGATCGGGCCAGCTGCCAGGGAACGGTGGCGGCCCCAGCCAGGACGGCAGCGAGGGCAGGGAGCAGCCATCAGCGGTGAGGACCACCGACACGGCGCCGCCGGGCGCGGGACAGCGTCCGGCGGCAGGAGGGCGGTAGATCCACGCCATGCGTGGACACCTCTCAGTAGATCCACGCCATGCGTGGATGCGCGTCAGAGCGCCAACACCCGCCGGTAACTCAACGGCCCGCGTCCATCACGCAACCCCAACCGCAATTCCAGACCGGTCGCCGGCAAAACCTCGCCCTGGCTCGGCAGCATCGCCCATCCCACCCCCGGCTGCCACGCCCGCACCTCGAAGCGCTGCACATCACGGGCTACCAGCAGCCCGCGCGTTGGCTCCGGCGCTGGCAGCGGATAGTGATCGGATGGCGCACCGCTGGCGCGCCACAGCGTACTGCCCTGCCGCCACCAGCGAACGCGCTGCCATTGCAGTCCATCACTGCCGACGCTGCGGGTGATCTCCAGGGTGAAGCCGCCATCGGGGTGGCGCTCGCTGCTCAACGATGGGGGCAGCAGCCGTGACGGCTGATCGGCAGGGCGCACCGCCCCGTTCATCAGCGCATCGTCGGCCCGCATCTCGATATCGCGCTGGAACTGTTGCAGCACCCGCATCGCCGTACTGGTCTCGGCATCGGCCTGGCGCAGGCGCAGGTCAGTGTTGGCCACGCTGTCCAAGGCGCGCCAGCAGATCACCGCCAGCACGCCCATGATGGTGATGGCGATCATCACCTCGATCAGGGTGAAACCGCCCGTCGTGCGTTTCATGGCGCCGCCGTCCACGGCAACTGCACGCGCGCCAGCGATTGCTTCGGCGCATCTTCGGCCACCACGCTCAACTCCAGCTGCGGTTGCCCGTCGGTACCACTGCCCAGGTGCTGCTGCACCAGGAAGCGGGTGCGCCCCTGCAGGCACAGCAGGCGCGCATCGCCGGGTGGCTGTGCGGACAGACGCAGCTCCTGCCAGTGGTCCTGCGCGCACAGCAGGGCCAGCCGGCGGTCCCGCAGGCGCGACTGGTCATCGGTCGCCACCGCCACCGAGCGCATCACCGCCGCCAATGCGATGGCCACGATGGCCAACGCGATCAGCACCTCTATCAACGTGAATCCGTGTTGTTGCCGCTTCACTGAAGGACCTGCAATTGTCCGCTGCCATCATCACGAAGACGCAGTCGACGACCGTCCAGCGACAATGACAGCTCCCACGGCACGCCGATCCATTCGGGGCTCAACTCGATGGCGGCCGTGGGTTGCACGGTGATGCCACGGGTCTGCCACTGCTGGGGGCGAAGCAGGTCGTCGCGCCGCAGCTCGTCCCAACCCTGGCTGTCGCGGCGGCTGAAGCGGTAACCCTCTGCAGTGGCCTGCCAGCGGATCGGGCGACCATCGATGCGTGCTTCATCGCGCGCGACCTGCAGGCGCTGCGCCAGCCGCTCCGATTCCTGCCGCAGCTGCCGCGCAGGGTCTAGCAGGCTGCCCAGGCCGAGGCCGATACCCGCCGTGCAGATGCCGATGATGACCAGCACCACCATCAGTTCGATCAGGGTGAAACCGCGTGGCCTGCGTTGCATCGCACATCGCCTCCCGTCCTTGCCGGTACCTGCCAGCCTAGGGGCGGATGATGAAACAAAAGCGTCAGCGGCGGCTGCTAGCGTGGCCGTACAGGATCATGGCGAAGGTGCGGAACATGGACGGCTGGCGTTGGGATCGCAATCGCATGTTGACCCTGCTGGCGGCCACGCTGCTGCTGGCGGTGGCTGGATACTGGAGCGTGGCGCTGTTCATGGCACCGTCGCAGGTGGTTGCCGCCGCAGTGCAGGTTGCCGCGCCCGCTGGCCCGACGTTTGACGGCGCGGCCAGTGCGCCGCTGGTACGGCTGCTTTCGCCCGGTGCAGTACAGACTGAGGTGACCGTGCTGGGGGTGATGGCCGGGCGGCAGGCGCCGTTGGCGTTGCTGTCGGTGGACGGGGCACCCGCCCAGGCCTATGCGCCGGGGCAGCGGCTGGGCCCATCCACCGTACTGGCCTCAATCAGCGCCAACGCGGTGGAAGTGCAGCAGGCAGGGCAGGCGCGTTCGCTGCCCGTGCCCGGACTGCCGCCGCTACCCACCGATGGCATCGTTCCCGCCGCCGTGGGGCGGCACTGAACACGGCTCAGCGCGCTGGACGCTGCGGCACCACCGAACGCCCGAATGCATCGCCCATGCGCTGCCGTGTGCCCTCCAGGTTGTACTGCAGCAACTGGTTGCCGGGCTTGCGCATCAGGCGTTCGGCTTCAGGAAGGTCGGGGCGGGCGGCCGTGTCTGCTGCCGGTGCCAGCTTGCGTTGCAGGCAGTCCCAGGCGGGAATGCGCTCGCCGTTGACCTGTACTTCGATGCATGGCGCTGCGTCTGCCTGTTTGGCAGCCGGGTCAGCCCGCGCCCAGGGCGAACCCAGGGCCACGACCAACACTACAAAGAGCACAGGGCGGTTTGGTGTAGCCAGGGTGGCGTGCATCTTGAATCTCCCGAGGCGGCAGGCGCTTTGCAATGAAGACGTGTGCCAGGCGAAGTCTGCGCCTGCGCCTGTTTCAGCATCGTCCACAGATGACAGGGGTGTCACAAAACTGTTGGCGGTTTTGACGCGGCCTGCACGTCCTGTTGGTAGACCCACGCGCCGCTCCCTGGCCATTCCCTTCGATACGACGCGATGCCATCGATGACTCCCGTTCCGTGCCGTGCCGCTCGCCTTCCGTTGCGCCTGCATCCTCTGCTGCTGGCCCTGGTGTCGCTGCCGTTTCCAGTACTCGCGCAGGACGCCACGCCAGCGCCCACGGTGAACATCAACGAGTACATCGTGCGCGGCAACACCGTGCTTGATGCGCGCCAGATCGAGCGTGCGGTCGAACCGTTCCTCGGCCCCGGCAGGACGCTGGCCGATGTCGAGAAGGCGCGGGACGCAGTCAATGCGCTGTACCAGCAGGCCGGTTACCAATCGGTCTATGTGGAGCTGCCCGAGCAGCAGGTCAACGCGGGCGTGGTGCTGCTGAAGGTGCAGCAGACGCCCATTGGTCAGCTGCGCGTGGTCGGCGCCCACCATGACTCACCCCAGCGTATCCGTGAGCGGGTGCCGTCGTTGGCTGAAGGGCGCGTGCCTGACTTCGACCAGGCACAGAAGGAACTGACTGCGCTGAACGAAGGTGGCCGCCGCCAGGTGATGCCGCTGGTGCGAGAGGGCCAGGTGCCGGGCACCATGGATGTAGACCTGCAGGTGGAGGAGAAGTCACCCTGGCGTGCTAGTGCGGCGCTCAACAACGACCACAGTGCCGATACAGAGAAGCTGCGCCTGAGTGCATCGCTGGCCCACGACAACCTGTGGCGGCGCGGACACAGCGCGAGCATCGGCGTGTTCATCGCGCCGGAAGACACCGACCAGGCAAAGGTGTTCTCCGCCTCGTACACCGTTCCCTTCGAAGGCACGCCGTGGAGCCTGGAGGCATCGGGCTACACATCCGACAGCCGCGTGCTCAACGCCGGCGGGCAAGGCGGGGCAGGCGCTGGCACCGGCACCAACGTGATCGGCAACGGACATTCGATCGGCCTCAAGCTCAACTACCGCCTGCCGGGCAGCAGCGCCTGGTGGCGCCAGCTCAGCCTCGGCGTGGACTTCAAGGACACTGAAGAAGACACGCAGATGGGCAAGGACAGCCTGAAGACGCCCCTGAAGTACGCACCGGTCACGCTGGCCTTCGTCGGCGTGCGCCAGGGCGAGCACGACCAGCTGAGCATCAACACGCAACTGGTGGCGGGAACCCGGCGTCTGTTCGGCTATGGCAGCAGCGCCACCGATTTCGGCCAGAAACGCTACTGGGCCGATCCGAGTTTCGTAGCGTTCAAGGCGGATGTCTCCAACACGCACACCTTCGGCAACGACTGGCAGTGGTATGCGCGTGGCTCGCTGCAGGTGACCGATGCACCGCTGGTCTCCGCCGAACAGTTCGCCGCTGGCGGCATGTACACCGTGCGCGGCTACCTGTCGGCCGAAGCGATCGGCGACTACGGCGGCCTGGCCAACCTGGAATGGCGTACCCCGGCGTGGTCGCTGTGGAGCGGTACCGACCTGCGGCTGTACAGCTTCGCCGATGCGGCCTACCTGCGCCTGCGCCAGCCGCTGCCCGAACAGCGCGACAAGTACAACCTGGCGTCGGTTGGGGTGGGCGCGCAGCTGCGCCTGGGTGAACACCTGCAGCTGCGCCTGGACTATGCCTGGCCCTATGCCGATGGCCCGGCCACGCGCAAGGACGACCCGCGCCTGCATTTCAACATCAGCACCAGCTACTGACCCTTCCCTTGAGATGCGTTCTCCGGAGACCTTTTGCATGGACCGTCTGCTTTCCCGAATGTTGCTGCTGCTGGCGGCGCTGATCGCGCTGCCCGCCGCTGCGGCCGATGCCAACTGGTGGCAGGCCGAATGGAAATACCGCAAGCCGATCACCGTCGACGCCGGCCCACAGGGCGCGGGGTTGGCCGGTAATCCCGGGCGTACGCCGCTGTTGCTGCGCCTGCATACCGGCAACTTCGGCTTCGATGGCACCCAGGAGGGTGGCAACGACCTGCGTTTCGTTGCTGCCGACGGGCGCACCGTGCTTGCCCATCAGATCGAGCAGTTCGACCCGAACCTGGGCCTGGCCCTGGTCTGGGTGGACGTTCCGGTACTGACTGCCAGTGCGCCGCAGACGATCTGGATGTACTACGGCAACGCGAAGGCGCCGGCCAGCGGCAACGGCCAGCAGGTGTTCGATCCGGACTACACGCTGGTCTACCACTTTGCCGAAGCCAACGCGCCAGCGCGTGACACCACGGCCTACGGCAACACGGCCGGCGCGGTGGTGCCTGCGGCGGAAAGCACGGTGATCGGGCGTGGCGTGCAGCTGGGCGCCGGTCCGCTGCCGCTGCCGGCCAGCGCATCGCTGGCACAGGAAGCTGGCGCGCCGCTCACCGTATCGGCCTGGATCAAACCGGGCGCGCAGACTACCGCGCAGGCGATCTACGCGCGCAGAGACGGCAACGCCGAGCTGGTGGTGGGCATCGACAACCGGGTGCCCTTCGTGCAGCTCAACGGTCAGCGCAGCACGCCGGCACAACCCATTCCCGAAGGGCAGTGGGCGCATCTCGCGCTGACCGCCGAGAAGGGTTCGCTGCAGCTGTATCTGAACGGTCGCGTGGTAGCCCAGCTCAGTGGTGAGGTGCCGGCACTGACGACCGCGGCGGTGGTGGGCGCGGACGCGCCGGGTGCGACGCAACCGCTGGCCAACTTCGATGGCGCACTGGATGAACTGCGTATCTCACGCGTAGCACGCCCGGCGGCGCTGCTGCTGGCAGATGCCACCGCGCAGGGCGCCGATTCGCGCCTGATCAGCTACGGCGCCGACGAGCAGTCGGCCGGACAGAGCCACTTCGCCTTCATCCTCAAGGCGATGCCGTTCGATGCCTGGGTGGTGGTCGCCATCCTCGGCCTGATGATGCTGTTGTCCTGGGCGATCATGATCGCCAAGAGCCGTCATTTCGGCCGCACCAGCAAGGCCAATGCGGTGTTCACCGAGAGCTTCAGCAAGCTCTCCGGCGTGCCGCTTCGCACGTTGTCCGAGATGGACCGGCAGGGCAAGGTGCCGACGGCGATGCACGACGGCTCGCTGTGGCGCATCTACCAGGTGGCCATCGATGAAATGCAGCAGCGTCATCAGCGCGATGGAAACTCGGGCTATCTGAGCGCGGCCACCATCGCCGCCATCCGAGCGTCGATGGATGCGGTGATGGTGCGCGAACAGGAGGCGATGGCGCGGCGCATGAACTGGCTGTCGACCACCATCGAGGGCGCACCGTATGTCGGTCTGTTCGGCACCGTGATCGGCATCATGCTGGTATTCGTGGTGGCGGCGATGGCTGGTGCGGTGGACATCAACTCGGTGGCTCCCGGCATGGCGGCAGCGCTGCTGTGTACCGCCGCCGGCCTGGGCGTCGCGATCCCGGCACTGTTCGGCTACAACTGGCTGGGCGCACGCGCCGAAGCGATCGGCGCCGACATGGCGGTGTTCATCGACGAGTTCGCCGCCCGCTTGGCCGAAGAGCAGGACGGGCGCGGCCCGGCCGCGGTCCAGGGCTGAGGGACCGGCCATGGCCTACAAGGCGAAGTTCGGCATCAAGAAGCGCGAGAAGGGCATCAACGTGACGCCCTTCGTCGACGTGCTGCTGGTGGTGCTGGTGATCTTCATCCTGACCAGCAACGCCTCCATTCCCGGCATCGAGGTCAACCTGCCGAAGGCCAGCAACAGCACCGCACTGGAGAAGCCCAAGACCAAGGCGATCACCATCGACCCCAGCGGCCAGGTATTCCTGGATGCCTACCCGGTGACGATGGCCGAACTGGAGGACCGCCTGCGTACCGAACGCGCGACCTCGCCGGATTTCCCGGTGATCGTGCGCGGTGATGCGCAGGTACAGTACGCGCGCGTGGTCGAGGTGCTGGACCTGCTGCGGCGGCTGGAGCTGGCCCAGGTCGGTCTGGTCACCGGCAAGGCGCAGGGCTGAGGCATGGCCGGCCATCGACCACCCCTGCAGGAGCCTGGTACGCGCGGACGCCAGTTGCTGGTGACGATCGCGCTGGTGCTGGCGGCGCTGCTGGTACTGGGTGTTGCCCTGTGGTGGCTGCTGTTCAAGGACACTGCCAGCACCCGCCGGCCGGTGGTGCAGCCCCCGATGCTGGCGTTGCCACCGCCACCACCACCGCCGCCACCGGAAAAACCGCCCGAGCCGGAGGCACCGCCGGAAGAGACCGTGCCCGAGCCGGAACCGCTGGACCAGCCAACGCCGGCCGAAGAGCCGACGCCGACGCCGGACAACGCCGACCCGGTGACCATGGACGCCGATGCGCAGGCCGGCGGCGACAGCTTCGGTATCCAGTCGGGCAGCGGCGGTGGTTCGTCGGGTGTTGGCCGTGGCGGTGCCGGCAACGCCAGCTATGGCCGCTACCTGGGCTATCTGATGCAGCAGGCGATTTCGCGCGATGCGCGTGTCAAGCGCCTGGCGTTCCAGCTGCAGGTCAATGTCTGGCTGGCGCCCGATGGCCGGCTGGAGAAGGTCGAGCTGGTGCGTGGCAGCGGCAACGAAGAGGCCGACGTGGCCGTGCTTGAAGCACTGCGACAGATCGGCAAGGTCGACCAGATGCCACCGGCGTCGCTGGATTTCCCCGCGCGCGTGTTGATCCAGGGGCGCCGCCCCGGCGCGTGACCGATGACTTCCGTGATTTCCCTTCTTTCGATGAGAACCGTGATGAACGACCACGACCGCGCTCGAACCGCATCCCGCCGCCCACGGCCGGCCCGACGGGCGCTGCTGTGCTGCGCCGTACTGCTCAGCCTGGCCGTGCCGGCCAGTGCAATGGCTGCCGAAACCACCATGGTCAAGCTGATCAAGGGGCTGATTGCCAGTGGCGCGCTCAAGCCCGAAGACGGCCAGGCGCTGCTGGTACAGGCCGAAGCAGAGGCGGCCGCTGCGCAGCGCAGCACCGCGGGCAGCACAGCCAGTAGCAGCGGCGGCGTGGCGCTGGAAGCCGGCGACGTGCGTGTGCCGTACGTGCCGCAGAGCGTGCGAGATGGCATCCGCGATGAAGTACGCCAGGATGTGATGGCGCAGGCCAAAGCCGAGGGCTGGGCCGCGCCGAACGAAGTGGCCGAGTGGACCAAGCGCATCAAGGTCAGCGGTGACATGCGTGTGCGCAGCGAGTCGCGCTTCTACTCCGAGCGCAACAGCGACATCGAAACCAACTGGGCCTCGGTGAACGCTGGCAGCGGCTTCGATACCAACAACAACACCAACCTGCAGCTGCCGCCGCTGCTCAACACCCGCCAGGACCGCCGCAACCTGTGGCGCATCCGTGCACGGCTGGGCATCGAAGCGATGATCGGCGAGCACACCACCGCAGGCGTGCGCCTGGCCAGCGGCAGCAGCAACGGGCCGGTGTCCACCACCGAACAGCTTGGCGGCGGCCTGGGCAAGAAGGACGTATGGCTGGACCAGGCATGGCTGGCCTACAGTCCGGCCGACTGGGTGACGGTGCGCGGCGGACGCTTCGGCAATCCGTTCTGGGCCAGCGACACGCTGTTCTCCAACGACCTGAACTTCGATGGCCTGGCGGCCAATCTCAGGTACGACATCGCTGACGATGTCGGCCTGTTCGGCAACCTGGCGGTGGTGCCGCTGGAGTACACCTCCGACAGCGCGCCCAGCCAGAGCCGGGTGAAGACGCCCAACGAGAACAAGTGGCTGTCCGGTGCACAGGTGGGGGTGAACTGGCGCTTCAACGATGACAACAGCCTGCGTGCGGCACTGGGCTACTACGATTTCAAGAACATCAGCGGTCGTCTGTCGTCCCCGTGCGCGCTGTATGCCGGTGCGGCCGGTTGCGATACCGACTGGTCGCGGCCGGCGTTCATGCAGAAGGGCAACACCCTGATGCTGATCCGCGACATCGCCCGCAACCCGCTGGATCCGGCCAACACGCCCACGCCGCAGTACGTGGGCCTGGCGTCGGCCTTCCGCCTGGCAACCTTCAACCTGCGCTGGGATACACAGCTTGCGCAGGACATCGGCATGCGCCTGGACGCGGACTACATCCGCAACCTGGCCTATGACAAGCAGGCGATGTTCGCGCGGGCCGACAACGGCATCGTCAACAACTACGGTGCCGGTGGCAGTGCCAGCATAGACACCTTCCGCAGTGGCGACACCGCCTGGATGCTGCAGGCCACCTTCGGCGCCACCGAGCTGAAGGAGAAGGGCCAGTGGCAGGCCCTGCTGGGCTACAAGCGGATCGAGGCCGATGCACTGCCCGATTCCTATAACGACCCGAACTTCCACCTGGGCGGGACCAATGCGCGCGGCTACTACGTGGGCGGCGCCTATGCGCTGGACGCGCGCAGCTGGATCAGCGGCAAGTGGATGGCGGCCAAGGAAGTGTCGGGCCCGCCGCTGTCGATCGACGTGTTCCAGCTGGAGTTCAATACCGGCTTCTGATCGGACAGCGTGACCGCAGTCACGACACGTGTGGCGGGGGCGCCGCGACGCGCCCGTCTAGGGAAGGAGACCACGCGTTGCACAAAGGAGGAGTGGATGAGCCGTCGCAAGCTGTTCGAGAGTTCCGAGCCCGCCGCGCAGGCACTGGGCATCGGGCCGGCCTATGTCTCGGTGGAGGGGTTGCGCCAGCACCTGGCCGAATTCCTGCTGTATGCAGGGCGGCCGGTCGTCATCATGCGCGGGCGCAGCGAGGTCGGCTATTTCCTGCCGGCACGCTGCTGGCGCCAGCGCGAGGATGATCCGCTGGCTGCCGCCGCGGCCGATCAGCTGCTCGATGCCGCCGGCTTCCAGGTCGAAGACATCCAGCAGGTCGAACAGGAGTTCAACGCCATGCGCCAGCGCACCGTGCTGCATTCACGGCGTTGAAGCCAGGGCCGCCGGGCATGGCCCGGCGATCAGGCAGCAGCCCCGCGCTCGCTGGTGATCCGTGCGCCCTCGCGCATCACCAGCGTCACCGGCGTCTTTTCCACCACCTCCAGCAACCGCTGCCACTGCGCCTCACTCAGCTCGGCAGTGGCATGCAGCACGCGATGCACGTGGAAGCGTCCATCCGCATCACGTTCGGAACGCAGCTCGGCGTGGAACTCGCCCAGCTCCCAGCCTTTGCGCTGGGCATACATGCGCAGGGTGATGGCGGTACACGCGGCCAGCGAGGCCAGGTACAGGTCGAACGGGGCGAAGCCCTTGCCCTGGCCACCGAGCGAAGCGGGTTCATCGGCCGCGACATCGAAATGGCCGTTGCTGATGTGGTGCAGGTAGTTGTCGGCGGTCGAAACAATGCGTGCGTAGGCCATGGGAATCCCGGTTGTGGGGCCGAGCCATGCTCGGTTGCAGGAGAAGGCGGCGCCAGCCGGAGCCGGGGCCGTCAAGGAATCACTCGGTACGATCGTACGAGAACTGGATGCCAGCCGCGCCATCCTGCTCCACGGCCTGGCCGAACCCTTTGAGGTCCTGGAAGTGCTGCACACCGGTCGATTGGGGGAAGGGCCGGAGATGCGCAAGATAGGTTCATTTATCCCCAATTTGGCCAAATTGGGTATAGTGGCTGCATATCCTTCCGCTGGAGCCGTGCCATGACCCTCCCGCTCGACCTGCCCGGCCTCGACAAGGCCCCGGCATCCTCGGTCAAGACCCGGGGCTGGCCCAGCCTGATGCGTACCGTGCGCGAGAAGCAGGCGCTGGTCATCACCAACCACAATCACCCCGAGGCGGTGATCGTGGACATCAAGACCTACCAGGAGCTGTTGGCCAGGGCCAGCGGCAGCGACAGCGAGGAACGCAGCGACGTGCTCTCGCGCCTGCGCAGCGAGTTCGACCAGGCGCTGGCCGGGCTGCAGCAGGGTGAGGGGCTGGGCAAGGTGATGGGCAAGCCGATCCGCCGCGGCCACAAGGTCGCGCTCGGCCGCCCGCTCTGAATCATGGGTCGGATCCTGGCGTTGGCCGGCGTCAATGGCGCCGGCAAGAGTTCGCTGCTCGGCACCTGGCTGGAGGCCGACGGCCTGGGCTGGTACAACCCGGACAGCTTCACCCGGCGTCTGGTGGAGGCGGGCTGGTCGTTGGCCGACGCCAACGCTGAAGCGTGGCAGGAGGGCGCACGACGGCTGCGCCAGGCGATCGCCGACGGCAGTGACTTCGCCTTTGAAACCACCCTGGGCGGCAACACCATTCCGCGCCTGTTGCGCGAGGCCTGCAGCCAGCATGACGTGGCGATCTGGTTCTGCGGGTTGGCCACCGTCGAACTGCATGTGTCCCGCGTGGCGGCCCGCGTTGCCGCCGGTGGCCACGACATCCCGCAGGACAAGATCCGCGCACGCTTCGATTCCGCGCGCGAGAACCTGTTGGCATTGTTGCCGCACCTGGCCGAACTGCACGTGTATGACAACAGCGCGCCCGCCGATCGCTACGGGCGTGTTGCCCCCTTGCCGGTGCTGGCGCTGGATCGCCAGGGCCTGCAGTATCCGGTGTCGGTGGTGGAGCTGCTGCACACCCCGGATTGGGCCAAGCCCATCGTCATGCGCGCGATGGAACTGCATGCCGACAGTACGCCGCTTGCCGGCGCGCCTGTGCGATGATCCGAGCCCGCAGATTCATTGATCGAGGAACACGGATGTACGAGCGGAAGCACTGGCAGGCCACTGGCCTGCGCGCGCTGGTGGCGGCCATGGCATTGACGGTGGCGGCACCGCTGCTGGCCCAGGATGCAACGCCGGCCGATGCCAAGGTCGAGGCGCCGAACGAGCCGATGAGCTACGACAAGGCACGCCGCACCGCCGAGGCATCGCTGCGCCTGCACCCGGGCACCGACAGCCAGTACGACTACCGCCCGCTGTGGGCCGGCAATGCCGACCTCGATGGCGACGGCCGCCCGGAGATCATCTATCTCTATACCGCGACCCAGACCGGCAGCGCGATGCAGCTCAATGAGCTGGTGGTGATGACCCCGCTGGCCGAAGGTGATGCGCGGGGCCAGGCTACGTCACCCGGCAAATCCGCCTATGACGACGAAACCTACGCGTTGATCCGCGCCTCGGGCTACGCCGATGACGCCAGCGTGCATATCCCCGGCGAAATGGAAACGATCACCATGGAGGGTGACCGCATCCGCGTGACCTTCAACAGCACCCGCAGTTCGAAGCTGTGCGTGCGAGGCAAGGTGGCCTGCCCGCCGGAAGGTCGGCATGCCTGGGTGTACCGCTGGACCCAGGGCAAGCTGACCCGCGCCGAGTAGCACTGCGCAGCCGGCAGCGCCAGACAATGCCCGGCGCTGCCTCCCGCACTCAGGCCGGGGTCACCTGTTCCGGCTCGGCCACCTCCGGCAACGGCGGCAGGGCGCGGTCCACTGTGACCGGTGCGTCGCTCTTCAACAGCGCGGCCGCCTCCTTGTCGCAGCCCACGGCCGGCGGCGAACCACGCAACGGCAGGCCGGCGGTCTCCTTCACGAAGATCATCGTGATCAGGCCGATCACTGCTGCGCCCATCAGGTAGTACGCGGGCACCAGCGGATCACCGGTACGCTCCACCAGCCAGGCGGTCACCAGCGGCGTGGTGCCACCGAACAGCGACACCGAGACGTTGAACGCAATGGACAGCGCGCTGTAGCGCACCGGCGTGTAGAACAGCGCCGGCAGCGTGGACGGCATCGAACTGGTGAAGCACACCAGCGCCAGGCCCAGCAGCATCAGGCCAAGGAAGATCAGCCCGTCGCTGCCGCTGCCCACCAGCAGCAGGCTCGGCACCGCCAGCACCAGCAGCGCGATGCAGGCGCCGATGATCATCGGCCGCCGGCCCAGCTTGTCGCTGAAAAGGCCGCCGACGATGTTCAACGGCATCATCACCAGCATCACGATGATGATCAGCAGCAGGCCCTTGCTCTCCGCATATCCCATGGTCACGCTCAGGTAGCTGGGCATGTAGGTCAGCAGCATGTAGTCGGTCACGTTGAACACCAGCACCAGGCCCATGCAGACGATCAGCTGGCGCCCGTGCACGCGGAACAGGTCGACCAGGCCGGGGCGCTCATGGTCACGCTTCTCGGCCTCTTCGGCGAACGCGCGGAACGCAGGCGTTTCCTCCAGGCGCATGCGCATGTACAGGCCCAGCAGGCCAAGTGGGCCGGCCACCAGGAACGGAATGCGCCAGCCCCAGTCCAGCATCTGCCCGCTGCTCAACAGCATGTGCAGCGCGGTCACCGTACCGGCACCGGCGATGTAGCCGCCCAGCGTGCCGAACTCCAGCCAGCTGCCCATCAGGCCGCGGTTGCGGTCGGTGGAGTACTCGGCAATGAACGTTGCCGCGCCGCCATACTCGCCGCCGGTGGAAAAGCCCTGCACCACGCGCGCGAGCAGCAACAGCACCGGCGCCCAGATGCCGATGCGTTCATAGGAGGGAATCAGGCCGATGGCGAACGTGCCCAATGCCATCATGATCATGGTGAAGGCCAGTACCTTCTGGCGCCCGTAACGGTCGCCCAGGGGCCCGAAGACCATGCCGCCCAGCGGGCGTACCAGGAAGGCCACCGTGAACGTGGCGAATGCGGCGATCACCTGCGCAGTGGGGTTGCTGGAGGGGAAGAACACCTGGCCGATGGTGACGGCAAGATAGCCATAGACACCGAAGTCGAACCATTCCATCGCATTGCCCAGTGCAGCGGCGCCGACGGCGCGCTTGAGCATGGGTTTGTCGACAACGGTGATCTCGTCGACCTTCAGATGGCGGCGGCGTTTGAACCAGCCGAAATGGGCATGGGCATCGGAGTTGTCCTGCATGGGGACTCCCTTGGAAGAATGGAAATGACGTTGGAATGGGCGGTACGGATGTCCCGGAATTCGGAAACGGCGATGCTGGCGCAGCAGGCGCAGGGGCACCGGATGGAGGGCCCGGAAGGGGCGAAAGGCGGATGCGATGAAACGCCGCGCACGCAACACGCATTGCCCGCTGCCAAAACGCAGAGCGACATGCAGGACGAACGGATGGGTCCGATTACGTGTCAGTACACGCGCGGGTGGGGCAGGTGCAGGGAACAGGCGGGGCAGGGCCCGCAGGCGTCACCCGCCGGGATCCAGCGCGAGGCGATGGAAAGGCGAGGGAGAGGCAATGATGGAAAGCGAAGCGCCGGTCGGCAGTGCTTCCCGCAGGCCAGCAACAGATGCTGACGTGCAGTGGGTCGTGTCGATCATGGCTTCATGATAACGGTTACAGTGTGAGCGTGCCGAGAATCGCACCCGTACGAACGCAGCGTTCCACGTTCCCTGTTCATGCACATGACCCACGCACATCGAATGAACATGTTGTGCTCGCCTTGCTCACACCGCGGCTTTTACGGTGGTCACGAACCAACGCAAGGAGTAACGCATGACCCGTCGCATTCCCGAAGGCACCCTGGTTATCGTCGCCGATGGTGGCTCGGCCCGCGTGTTCACCAACGTCGGCAACGAGCACAAGCTCACCCTGAAACAGGAAGGCGAGCTGCGCCTGCAGGACATCAGCGAACAGGGTGTGTCCGGTCAGGGCCCGTCCGGCGCGGTGCCCAAGGACATGTCGATCTCGCAGCTCAACGAGGCGACCTTCGCCAAGCAGGTGGCCGAGCAGCTCAATGAAGATGCGCTCAACAACCGTTACGCGCATCTGGTGCTGATTGCCGATCCCACCACGTTGGGCCGCATCCGTCCGTTGCTGCATAAAGAGACGCAGGCGCGCTTGCTGGCCGACATCGCCAAGGATCTCACCAACGCGCCGCTGGACGACATCCAGCGCACGCTGCAGGCGTAACCGGCATGCCCTTCATGCGTGACCATGTGGCAGCCGAGCCGGCCCGCGCGGAAGTGGAGGCGCAGGCAGGTTGGCTGTTGCTGGAATTCGGTGCACCGTGGTGCGGCCATTGCCAGGCTGCGCAACCGGCACTGCAGGCCTTCGTCGAGGCACATGATCTGCCGCACTGGAAGATCGAAGACGGCAAGGGCAAGCCGCTGGGTCGCTCGTTCCAGGTGAAGCTATGGCCGACCGTGATCCTGTTGCGTGATGGCACGGAAGTGGCGCGCGTGGTGCGACCGGTGGATGCGGCAGATCTCGCCACACTGCAGAGCGCGCTGCCGGATTGATCGCATTCTTTTTCTGTAGAGCCGGGCCATGCCCGGCTGATTGCTGCCGAGCGATGCGCGACTGGGCTGCAGGATTCAATGCAGCGTCACCCGCACGTACTGCCCACGCAGTTCATGCAACAGCCGCCGCCCATGCTGGCTCAACGCCATCATCGCCACGCTGATCTTCTGCACGCTGTATCGCGGGCGAAGATGCGCCTGCGAGTCGGCCGGCTCGTTGTCGCCGATCATCATCGCCATTCCCTCGGCGGTGTTCAGGGCGCGCTCGATGCGGAAGAACAGCGATTCCACCTCCGGGGTCAGGGCGGGGGATTCGTGTGACATGCGACGCTCCTTGAAGGACATGGCCACCTGTAGGGTGGCGGGCGGTGCGGGTTGTAACTTCGGCTGAGCTTTGGGAAAAGCCGGAGGGCCATTCGGCCGCCACGCGCCGCCCGCCGTAGTTACGGCAAGTAGATCCCAAAGCTCAAAACGGGGTTCCAATCCCGGCAGCGGGATGTCCGCTGCGGCGCCATCCTGCACGTGTCACGACGTGGAGCGCTCATTGATGCTTTCTGCCAAACGGGCAGAATCGAAAGGTCATGTCACTCACTGCTGTGGATCCCGGCAAATAAGTGTTGGGCGCGACAATCCCTGTCGTGCCCTTCACGCCGTGGCCGCGGACCCCAGTCCGTCGGCCACACCTCACGCCTTGATATCAACCCGCAATCGAAGCGATCACGGGCTGAAGGCGACCGTTCACCAGCTGTAACTGACACCCACCTGCGCACTGGTCTGGTGATAGCCACTGGCGCGTTGCAGCGACAGCCCGCCCCAGGCGCCGATGCCGTTGGCGAACTTCAGCGACGCACCGCCGCTGAATTCGCCACGGCTGCGTGGGATGCGCGCAGCGGCGATCTCGTCATCCATGCGGATCCGCGATTCGGCACGGGTATGCAGCCAGTTGGCGGCCAGGTAAGGCTGCACCTCGGTGGACCCGTTGCCCCAGCGGGTCACGCCGGACAGGCGCAGGCCCGCACGGCCGAACATGCCGTTGGCGTTCTCGGCACCCACCACCGTGCCGTTGGCTTCGGTGTGGCGGTTGCTGTCCCAGCGGCTGTAGCCCACCTGCAGCTGCGGCTCCAGATAGATGCCACCGTTGCTGGCACCGCCTACGCGGAACGCGTAGCCGGTTTCAACAGCACCCTGCCATGCGCGGCTGTCATAACGCTCGGCAGCCAGGCCGATACCCTCTACGCGGTTACGGAACTGCGTACGCTGCAGCGAGCCATCCACGTAGAAGCCCGAATACGGGTCGGCACCGTTGCCGCCGCGCCAGGTGCCGTAGAGGCCCAGCGCCTCGCCCTTCACCTTGCCGCGGGCGTAGTAGCCGGTCAGTTCATTGGTGGAGGTGCTGGTGGCGTTGCCGGTCGACAACATCACACCCGCACTGCTGCCCGATTCGTGACGCCACAGATCGGCACCGACGGTCAGCGCCTGGCTGTTGCCTCGGATATCCAGCTGCTTGCTGACCGCATCGAAGCCATTGCGCGAACCGTCCACGCGGGCCCAGGCGCGGCCGCCATTCTGGCCGGCGTTGCGATCGTAGTAGCCCAAGCGGAACATCGTCTGTGCGGCCTGCAGGTTGGCCAGGTAGGCGCCGGGTTCGGGACGCAGTACCGGCTCCGGATCGACCGGGTTGCACTCGGGCAGGCTGGGGGCGATCACGCACGGGTCCGGCTGGGTCGGCAGCTGCGAACGCAGGTACCAGTTGCCGTCGGCACCGGTGCCCTTGTGCAGGAAGTACTCGTACTGGCCGCCCACCGCGCGGCCGGCCAGGTTGAACTGGCCATTGGACGCTCCGCCCACCTGGATCAACTCGATGCCCTTGTCGGTCTGCGCACCCGCGCCGCCGACATTGTTGACGCGAACGTTGGCGCTGCCACTGGTGTCGCCGCCGATGATCAGTTTGTCGGTGGCAGCATCGTCGCCGGCCAGTACGGTGTTGAAGATGATCGTGCCGTCGTTGCCGATGAAGTTTCCGGTGACGTTGAGGGTATTGAACGCCAGGCCATCACCCAGTGCGACGAAACCCTGCCCAAGCGTCAGGTTGCCGACATCGGAGTTGCCAGACAGGCTCCATGCAGCACCGCCGGCAATGTCCAGCCGTTCTACGTTCTGCAAGCGCCCGTGCAGCGTAGCTGTATCCTCGAGAGTGAGGTCGGCGCGGCCACCCACAGCGACGACGACGTTGCCACGCAATGCGCTGCTACCCACGCGCACACTGGCATTGCCGGTTGCCTTTACCTCGACCAGGGTTCCATTGCCGCCGCTGAGGACAGATCCATTATGAATGTCGACGGTGGCACTCACCTTCAGGCCGGTATCGCCACCCACGAGTATTGCGGCGCCGCTGTCCCCAATGATATGGGCGTTGTCTACCACGAGACGGCCAGAGGTGGGCGTGACCAGTCTGCCATGGCTGAAGGAAACTCCGTTGCTGGCGCCACGGACAACACTTCCATCGGTAGCGTTCAAACTGCCGTCATAGATCAACATTCCGCTTGACCCTGCCGCCGTGCCGGTCAACTGGGTCCGTTGCAAGGTGGCAGAGCTGTCTCCTAGGAGACTTGCGCCCTGCAGAGAGCCGGTTATGGTGCTGTCGCGAGCGGTGAAATGAGAGCTGTTGCGCGCCTGGATGCCTTGGCTTCTTGCAGATGAAATGTTGCTGTTCTGGATGGTGGCTTCTGCTCCACTGAGCGTTACGCCCGACGCACCACCAGCAGCCGTGACGGTGCTGTTGTTCAGTTCGACATGCGAGCCGATTTCGGCGTCGATCTCAAGGGTTGACGCTCCATTGGCGGTGAGCTTTGCACCAAATACGTGATAAGCGTCCCGTGCCGAGAATCCATCAATGATGGTGTCTTTGGTGATCGGCACTGCAGCTGCAACGGATTCTGGGAACAGAGGCATGCAGGCGATTGCCAGTGCGATTGCGAGCACGTTGTGACGGTGTGGTGTGGAGCATGGCTTTGGCATTGGAATTCCCATGGCTGAGTTTGTTTCGACTCCGTACATCCAGGCTTGACGCCAGGCGCTCAAGTGCGTGAAGCATGCGTGAGAGGTGCGCGACGTACTTGTAAAAGAGAGTCGTAGAGTTCGGGCGTAGTGTTGCAAGACACTGGACTGACGCACATGCAATTAGTTGTATTCAAACGCGTCAGCCCCAGTCGGGAATGGCTCCGTTCAGCCGCAGCGCAGCATGCGGTTTGGAACCCCCGGTGCTAGGATCTGACTACCACCTGAATCGATCCAAATGCCGATGCCCACGTTGGACCGTCGTCTCCTGATCGCTGTCGCCGCCACGGCAATGTTTGCTTCCGGCCTGGCTGCGGCCGCCCCGGCCAAGACCGCCGCCGACAAGGCCTATGCCTCGGTCGATCCGTTCATTGGCACGGGCGGCGAGGGGCATACCTACCCGGGCGCGACGGTGCCGTTCGGCATGGTCCAGCTCAGCCCGGACACGCGCATCCAACCGCGCGAGAAGGCCTACGGCTGGGCGGCGGGTTACCGTTACGACGACAGCAGCATCGTCGGTTTCTCGCACACGCACTTTTCCGGTACCGGTCATTCCGACCTGGGCGACATCCTGCTGATGCCGTTCACCGGCAACCCGGGCCTGGAGCGCGGCGACCCCGAAAAGCCACGCAGCGGCTACGCCTCGCGTTTCCGCCACGACGACGAGAAGGCCGAGCCGGGCTACTACGCGGTCACCCTGGATGACTACAAGGTGCGCGCGGAGTTGACCACCAGTGCACGCGTGGGCGTGCACCGCTACGCGTTCCCCAAGGGCGCCGATGCCAAGGTGCTGCTGGACATGCGCACCAGCATGTACGACTACCCGGGCAAGGTGCTGTGGTCGCGGGTGCGGGTGCGTGCCGATGGCACGGTGACCGGCTTCCGCGAAACCCGCGGCTGGGCGGCGGGCCGCCAGCTGTACTTCGCGATGCGCTTCTCGCGGCCGCTTTCCGGGCATGAGCTGCACAACACCGAACAGGACATTGTCTACAAGGGCTTTGCGCCCCCGGGCGAAAAGGACCCGGCGCAGCGTGCGCAGATCGAAGGCCGCCAGCTGGTCGGTACCTTCGCATTCGGCAAGCTGGACGCACCACTGGTGGTCAAGGTGGCGATCTCGCCGGTCAGCGAAGCCGGTGCCATCGCCAACCTCGACGCGGAAGTGGCCGACTTCGATTTCGACCGCGTGCGTGCGCAGGCGAAGCAGGAGTGGACGCAGGCGTTGTCGGTGCTGGATATCGATGCACCGGAACACGCGCGTCGCAGCGCGTACACCGCGCTGTACCACACGCTGCTGGGGCCGACGCTGTTCATGGATGCCGACGGCCAGTACCGCGGCGCGGACAACGCCGTGCACCAGGCCAAGGGCTACACGAACTATTCGACGTTCTCGCTGTGGGATACCTATCGCGCGCTGCATCCGTTGTTGACGCTGGTGCAGCCGGAGAAGCGCAACGGTGATTTCGTCAACTCCATGCTGGCCCATCATGAGCACAGTCCTTACGGCATGCTGCCAGTGTGGTCGTTCCACGGCCTGGAAGACTGGTGCATGATCGGCTACCACGCGGTGCCGGTGATCGCCGATGCCTACGTGAAAGGCATTCGTGGCTTCGATGCGGACAAGGCGCTGAAGGCGATGGTCGAGACTGCCAACTACGGTCCGTACGACGGCATCGCGCAGTACCGTGAGCTGGGCTATGTGCCGATCGATGAGGAAGGTGAAGCGGCCAGCAAGACACTGGAATATGCCTTCGACGACTGGACCATCGCGCGCATGGCGCAGGCGATGGGCAAGACCGATGTGGCCGCGACGTTCGACAAGCGCGCCGGCAACTGGCGCAATGCCTTCGACAAGGACACCGGCTTCATGCGTGCGCGCAAGCGCGATGGCAGCTTCCGTACGCCGTTCGACCCCAGCGCCAGTGGCTACGGCACCGACTACACCGAAGGCAATGCCTGGCAGTACTCGTGGTATGTGCCGCAGGATGTGGCCGGCCTTGCCGCAGCGCATGGTGGCAGTGACAAACTGCTGGCGCGCCTGGACGAAGTGTTCAACGCCAAGGTCGATCCGGCCATCTTCGAGCACATGGAAGACATCACCGGCCTGATCGGCTGGTATGCGCATGGCAACGAGCCCAGCCACCACGTTGCCTACCTGTACTCGCATGCCGGCCAGCCGTGGCGCACGCAGGCACGCCTGAAGCAGATCATGGACACGCAGTATGCCGATCGGCCCGATGGCCTGGCCGGCAACGATGACGTGGGCCAGATGTCGGCGTGGTACGTGTTCACTGCGCTGGGTTTCTACCCGGTAGCGCCGGGCTCTGGCGAGTACATCCTTGGCCGCCCGTTCCTGCCGAAGACCGCAATGCGGCTGCCCAACGGCAAGACCTTCACCATCGTGGCCGAAGGGCTGGACGACAAGCACACCTATGTCGGCAGCGTGACCCTCAATGGCAAGCCGTTGCAGCGCACGTTCCTGCGCCACGATGAGATCCTGGCCGGCGGTGAACTGCACTTCACCATGCAGGCCGAACCGAACAAGGAATGGCCGGAACAGGGCGCGCAGGCACCGTATTCGATGACCCGGTAAGACCCGCGGTAGCGCCGGGCCATGCCCGGCGGCTGAGGGGCGGCGCCAACCAAGGTTGGCGACTACCGATGTGGGGTGATCTGGTAGGTGCCAACCTTGGTTGGCACGCTGCTACACCATGCCACCGTTGGCCCGCAGCACCTGGCCATTGATCCAGCCGCCATCGGCACCGGCCAGGAACGCCACCGCGCCGGCGATGTCTTCCGGGGTACCCAGCCGCTCCAATGGATTCATCTTCGCCAGCCGATCGATCAGTTCCGGCGACTTCCCGTCCAGGAACAGATCGGTGGCGGTCGGCCCGGGCGCCACCGCGTTCACGGTGATGCCGCGCCCACGCAGTTCCTTGCTGAGAATCGCGCCCATGGTCTCCACCGCGGCCTTGCTGGCGGCATATACACCGTAGTTTTCCAGCTTGATGCCAACCACGCTGGTGGACAGGGTGACGATGCGGCCACCATCGCGCACGCGCCGGGCGGCCTCGCGCAGCACGTTGAATGCACCCTTGAGGTTGATGCCGACTACGCGGTCGAACAGGGCATCATCGCTGTCGGCCAGTGCGGCCAGCTGCAGCACGCCGGCACTGTTGACCACCACGTCGATGCCACCGAAGCGCGCCTCGATGGCGTCGAACAGCGCGTGCACGGCCTGCGGGTCGGCGACATCGGCCTGCAGCGCGATGGCGCGCCCTCCGCTGGTGGTCAATTCGGCCGCCAGTGCTTCGGCCTCATCACGGCGGCCGGCATAGTTGACCACCAGGGCATGGCCGTCGGCGGCCAGACGGCGTGAGATGGCGGCGCCGATGCCGCGGGAGCCTCCGGTGACCAGGGCGACAGAGCGCGGAGCAGAGGAGGTCATGGGCAGATACCAGAAGGACGCGCCGGCCTGGCGCACCGCCATCTTCGTCTCTCCGCCGTTCCGGATAATCATGGATAATCCGGAAACATCATCCGGTTTCGCGAACAATGGACAGATTCACCGCGCTGCGTGCGTTCGTGCGGATCGTCGAGCGCCGCAGCTTCAGCCGTGCCGCCGAAGACCTGGGGCTGCCGCGGGCCACGGTGACCGACGCGATCAAAGCGCTGGAGCAGCGTCTGGGCGTGCGCCTGCTGCACCGGACCACGCGCTTGGTGGTGCCGACGCTGGAAGGCGAGGCCTTCTATGGCCGCAGTCTGCGCCTGATCGCGGACATGGACGATGCCGAAGCTGCCTTCCGTGACGTGCCGCCACGCGGGCCGCTGCGCATCGAGGTGCACGGTACGCTGGGGCGCCACCTGTTGTTTCCGCATCTGCCGGATTTCCTGCAGCGGTACCCGGACATCGAACTGGAGGTCAGCGAGGGCGACCGCTATGTCGACCTGCTGCGCGAGGGGGTGGATGGGGCCATCCGCGTGGGCACCCTGGCCGACAGCGATCTGGCCGCGCGGCGCTTGGCGTTGCTGCGCGAGGTCACGGTGGCGTCGCCCGCCTACGTGAAGTCACACGGGCGACCGGAGAGCATCGCGTCACTGGCGGCGGGACACCAGATGGTCGGCTACCGTTCCGGCGCCACCGGCCAGCTCATTCCGCTGGAGTTCCAGCAGGGTGGGCAGGTTCGCCATGTGCCACTGCCAGCACGCGTGCGGGTGTCTGGTGCCGACGCCTTCCTCGGTGCTGCGCTGGCCGGGTTGGGCATCATCCAGGCACCGCGTTACCGGATGGACCCTTACATCGCGCGCGGGCAGTTGCTGGAGCTGTTGCCCGACATCCCACCCACACCGAGCCCGGTCAGCCTGGTGTATCTGCGCAACCGCACGCCGTCGCCGCGGCTGCGGGTGTTCATCGACTGGGTGGCGGCTGTGTTCGAGCGGAGCGGCTAGCCCAGGGCCCGATCCGATCGTGCAGGCGATCGTCGCCTTGCCTGCGGAGTGCAGGTGGACGCCGGGTCGCGAGGCGGCGAGCCGGACACTGAATGACCCCATCCGAGAGTGTCATAACTGTACAGTACGTCCTGTATAGTTACGGGCGTTCTCCTTCCCATCCAGGTTCCCATGGCTCTCTCCCAGCCCTTGGACGGTGCTCCGTCCCTGTCGCGCATCCGACGCTGGTCGCTGCTGTTCACCGTTGCCGCCGGCCTGCTGCTGGTCACGCTGGACAACTCGGTGCTGTATACCGCGCTGCCGACCCTGACCGAGGAGCTGTCTGCCAGTGCCGGGCAGGCGCTCTGGATCATCAACGCCTATCCGCTGGTGATGGCCGGTCTGCTGCTGGGGGCGGGCACCCTGGGCGACCGCATCGGCCACCGCCGGATGTTCCTGGTCGGGCTGGTGGTGTTCGGCGTCGCCTCGTTGGCAGCGGCATTCTCTGCAAGCCCAGGGCAGCTGATCGCAGCGCGTGCCTTCCTCGCCGTGGGGGCGGCGGCGATGATGCCGGCCACGCTGGCCTTGATCGGGCTCAGCTTCCATGAAGATCGCGAGCGCAACATCGCCATCGCGATCTGGGGTTCGGTGGCCATCGTCGGTGCGGCGCTGGGGCCGATCATCGGTGGCTTGCTGCTGCAGCACTTCTGGTGGGGCTCGGTGTTCCTCATCAACGTGCCGGTGGTGGTGGTCGCCTTCATCGCGACCCTGTTGCTGGCACCGGAAGGGCAGCGCGATGGCACCCGCCCATGGGACCTGCTGTCCTCGCTGCTGGCACTGGCCGCGCTGTCGGGCATGGTATTGGCGATCAAGTCGCTGATCGCCACGCCGCCCTCATACGGTGTGGGCGCTGTCTCGCTGCTGCTCGCATTCATTTCCGGCATCGCCTTCAGCCGCCGCCAGCAGCAGTTGCCGTATCCGCTGCTGGATTTCGCCATCTTCCGCAATCCGGCCTTCCTTGCCGGCACCCTGTCGGCGGTGTTCACCCTGTTTGCGATGGCCGGGCTGCAGCTGCTCACCACCCAGCGTTTCCAGTTGGTAGCCGGCCTCAGCCCGTTGCAGGCGGGCCTGCTGGTATCGGTGGCGGCGCTGGGCAGCCTGCCCAGCGCTTTGCTGGGCGGCAGCGTGCTGCATCGTGTCGGCCTGCGTCCGCTGATCTGCGGCGGTCTTGCGGCCGGCGCGGTAGGTGTGGGGGTGGTGGCGCTGGGCTTCCCGCATGGGCTGGGCTGGGTGGTGGCCGGCATGGCGATCACCGGCTTCGGCATGGGTGCTGCGATCTCGGTGGCGTCCACCGCCATCCTCAACAACGTGCCGCCGCATCGTGCGGGCATGGCCTCGTCGGTGGAGGAAGTGTCCTACGAGTTCGGCGGCCTGCTGGCCGTCGCGCTGCTGGGCAGCCTGAGCGCTGCGATGTACGGCGCTTTCCTGCCGGAGTCGGCGGGTATTCCCGCCGCCGCGCGCGAGGGCTTCACCCAGGCATTGCACGTGGCGCGTGTGGCGGGGCAGGGCGAGTGGTTCGCGCTGGCCACCGCGGCCTACGATCGCGGTTACCAGATCGTGCTGCTGGTGATCAGTGCGGTGCTGGCGGCCGGCGCGGTGATCATCGCGCGCCTGCTGCGTGGGCGCGCCGGTGGCCGCGACGGCGCTGGCGATCGCGTAAAATAGCGGCATGAGAACCAGCAAGCGCGAGCGCATCCTCGACGCCGCCGTCAGCGTGATCAACCGCGACGGCGTGCGTGCGGTCACCTTTGAATCGGTGGCGGCCGAGGCGCAGTTGACCCGTGGCGGCCTGCTGTACCACTTCCCGTCGCGCGAAGCGTTGCTGCGCGGCATCGACGAGCACCTGGTGCAGAGCTGGGAAGCATCGATGGAGGCGCTGCTGGGCAAGTCGGCCGGCGAGGCCACGGCGCTGGAGCGCTACCAGACCTTCGTGCGCGTGTCGGCGCAGAGTGCCACCCGTGCCGAGCTGATGTTCATGCTGGACTCGGTGGACCCCGAATTCCCCAGCGAGCGGCCGTGGGCACCGGTGGTGCAGCGCTGGGCGCCTTCGCCACCGACCGCCGGCAGCGACGATCCGGCGGCGCTGGACAATTTCGTGGCGCGGCTGGCTGCCGATGGCCTGTGGATCTACGAGGCCATGTACGAAGGCCAGCTGGACGAGAACGTGCGCGCGCAGGTGACCGAACGGATCGGCGGGCTGCTCTCTCCCGAGCGGTCCCGGAAGGCGTAGCAACCCGTCCGTCCGCTGAGGGCGCTCCTCAGGCAGGCGGGCGCCCGTGCAGGCCAACTCCCTGCAGCCGCTCCGGGTGGGTATACACGTTGAAACCCTCTTCGCGGGCGAAGCCCACCAGGCACAGGCCGGCACTGCGGGCCAGGTCGATGGCCAGCGCGGTGGGGGCCGAGACGGCGGCCAGTACGCTGGCTCCCGCGCGCGCCGCCTTGCTGACCATTTCGTAGCTGGCACGGCTGGACACCACCAGCAGGCCGCCATCGATGCTGTGTTCGTTGTGGTGCAGCGCACCGATCAGCTTGTCCAGCGCATTGTGGCGGCCAACGTCTTCGCGCACCCAGCCGAGACGGCCACTGGCATCGGCCCAGGCCGCCGCATGGGTCGAACCACTGGCAGCATTCATCGGCTGGCGTAGGGCCAACCCGGCCACCGCCCGCTGCAGTGCAGCCGTCTGATAGGTGCGGCGGTCTTTTACCGGAGGGAGCGGACGCAGCACGTCCTCCAACTGGCGCGCACCGCACAACCCACAGCCGCCCCGGCCCGGCAGCAGGCGCCCGTTGTCAGGATCCAGTGCCGCACCGGGGGCGTCGGCGGACACGCTCATATTCAGTTCGATGCCCTCCAGTTGTGGCTGCACCTGGACGGACAGCAACTGATCAGGCCGCTCGACCAACCCTTCGCTGAGCGAGAAGCCCAGCGCGAAATCCTCCAGGTCGCACGGCGTGGCCATCATCACCGAGAAGGCTCCGCCGTTGTAGCGCATCGCCACCGGTACTTCTTCGGCGATCGTATCGACCCGTTGCTCCCGCCCCGTGTTGCGCCAGCGTAGAAGCGTGCGCAGGGCCGTGCCGGCGGGCGGGGGCGAAGGCAACGTCGATCCGGGCATGCGGCACATCCTGGGCAAAGCAGCAGGAGCAGGCTACGGCCGGAGGATAGCGCAGCCATCCAGTGAAGACGCGGTGGTAACCGTTGCCATGGCAGCCTGCTGTACCCGGGCCGGGCTATGGCGCCGCGGTTGCCGGTGTGCTTGACTGGCCACGGCAGCCGGGCGCGGGCCCGGCACTGCTGGCAGGCACTCCACCAACGCAGGTCCTTGACCATGTCCGAACAGAAGCCGCCGCGTTACAAGCCCTACAACCAACCGGCAGGCGGCTGGGGGGCCGCCGGTGCGACCGCCAAGGTGCTGCTGCAGCAGAGCGTGATCGGCAAAGGATCCAAGGCACTGCTGGCGATGAACCAGCCGGGCGGCTTCAAGTGCCCCAGCTGCGCGTTCCCTGACGCCGACCATCGCAAGAAGCTGGAATTCTGCGAGAACGGCGCCAAGGCCCTGGCCTGGGAAGCGACCCAGCACCGGGTGACCCGTGAGCTGTTCGCCCAGCACACCGTCACCGAGCTGATGGCGCAGACCGATTACTGGTTGGAGCAGCAGGGCCGGCTGACCGAGCCTATGCGTTACGACGCCGCTACCGATCACTACGTGCCCTGCGAATGGGACGAGGCGTTCGCACTCATCGGTCGCCATCTGCAGGCGCTGGACAACCCCGACCAGGCCGAGTTCTACACCTCCGGCCGCACGCCCAACGAGGCGGCGTTCCTGTATTCCATCTTCGTGCGCGAGTTCGGCACCAACAACTTCCCGGACTGCTCGAACATGTGCCACGAGCCGACCAGCCGTGGCCTGCCACCGGCGATAGGCGTGGGCAAGGGCACCATCGTGCTTGACGACTTCGAGCACGCCGAGGCGATCTTCGTGATGGGCCAGAACACCGGCACCAACTCGCCGCGGATGATGAGCAACCTGGTGGAAGCGCGCAAGCGCGGCGTGCCGATCGTGGCGGTCAACCCGATGCCGGAGCGTGCCTTGATCCGCTTCACCGAACCGCAGGACGTGGTGCAGATGGCCACCTTCGGTTCCACCGAGATCACCAGCGAGTTCGTGCACGTCCGCATCGGCGGCGACCTGGCGCTGATCAAGGGCATGATGAAGGTGATGTTCGAGCGTGAAGCCCAGGGTGAGCACGTGCTGGATCGCGCCTTCCTGGCCGAACACACCGTCGGCCTGGAGGCACTGCGCGAGGACGTGCTGGCGCAGGACTGGGATGAGATCGTGCGGGTGTCGGGCATCGCGCAGGAACAGATCCGGCGCTGCGCGGAGATCTACATCCGTTCGCGGGCGACGGTCATCTGCTATGGCATGGGCCTGACCCAGCACCAGCAGGGGTCGCGGCTGCTGCAGCAGGTGGCCAACCTGTTGTTGCTACGCGGCAATTTCGGCAAGCCGGGCGCGGGCATCGGCCCGATCCGTGGCCATTCCAACGTGCAGGGCGACCGCACCGTCGGCATCGACGAGAAGCCCACGGCACGCTACCTGGATCGCGTGCAGCAGGTGTTTGGTTTCGATCCGCCGCGCGAGCACGGCCACCATGTGGTCGAGTCGATCGCGGCAATGCTCGATGGCAGCGCCAAGGTGTTCATCGGCATGGGCGGCAACTTCATCCATGCCGTGCCCGATACCGAGCGGGCCTACCAGGCCATGCGCAAACTGGAACTGACCGTGGGCATCGCCACCAAGCTCAACCGGGGGCATCTTGTGCACGGTCGCGACGCGCTGATCCTGCCGGTGGTGGCGCGCTCGGAGTGGATCCGCACGCCGAAGGGCGAGCAGTTCGTCACCATCGAAGATGCGATGTCCAACGTAACGGCGTCGCGCGGCGTGCTGGAGCCGGCCAGCGACCGCGTGCTGCCGGAAGTGGAAATCGTCTGCCGGATGGCGATGGCGACGTTGCCGGACAGCAAGGTGGACTGGGCCGCGTACATGCATGATTACGGCCCGATCCGCGACCTGATCGCGGCCGTCTACCCGGACATCTATGCCGGCTTCAACGAGCGCATCCAGGCACAGCACGGCTTCCATCTGGATATTCCACCGCGCCGGCGCGTGTGGCCGACCCCGAACGGCAAGGCCAACATCCTCGTCATGCCTGGCCTGGAAGTGAACACGGTGGTCGATGACCCGCAGATGCTGCGGCTGGCCACGGTGCGCTCGCACGATCAGTACAACACCACCATCTACAGCTACAACGACCGCTACCGGGGCGTGTACAACGATCGCATGGTGGTATTCATGAACATCGAGGACCGTCTGGCGCGCGGGCTCGGCAAGGAAGCCCTGGTGTGCCTGGAAACGATCAGCGACGACGGCGTGACGCGGCGAATCGAAGGCCTGACCGTGCTTGACTACCCGATGCCGCGCGGTGCGCTGGCGGGCTACTACCCGGAGCTCAACCCCCTGCTGCCGCTGGACTACTACGACCGGATCAGCGGCACGCCCGCGGCGAAATCCATTCCGGTACGGATGCGCGCGCAGGTCGACGTGCCTGCGTAAGCCCCGTGCCTACAATTGCTCTTCCTCGCTCAGCACGATGCTGCCATCCAGCAGCACCGGCACCTTCTGGGTCCAGCCCTTGGCGTTGTAGTCGAGGCTGACCAGGTACACCCAGCCGCGCGCCGCGTCCTCGCCCTGCGCCGCAGCGCCGGCGGTGAACCGTTGCAGGCTGACCTCGGAAACCACGAAGTCATCGCTGGGATAGCGCAGGTGAGCGTGGGCCAGCGCGGCCGCCGTTGCTTGATGCACCGACAGCGGCGGCTCGGCGCGCGCCGGGTCGAAGGCGGGAAGCGTTCGCAGCCGCGTCCCGCTTACCTGCCAGCGTTCATGGGTGTCGGCATCGTCGCCGCTGGACAGTACGGTCCATTGGCGTTCGCCTGCCATGACCGGAAGGCTCAGCAACGCGAACAGCAGGAAGGCAGCAGAGGCGACGCGGGCAGGCATGGCATGGCTCCAATGAACGTCATGCATCATGACAGCAGGCAGCAGCGACCGGCGCGTGGTGCGTCGGCTATCATCAGCCCGTGGATATTTCCGGCCTGCTGCTGCGACTGATGCTGCTCCTGACCCTGGTGCTCAATGCACCGGCGCTGGCGCTTGCCTCGGGCGGCATCAACGGTCAGGCCGGCGATGGCCATTGCGATGCCCCCCACGAGAGCGTCGAAGCTGCGAACCCTGCCGCGCTCGCCTGCTGCGATGACCGTGACGCAGGCGCGTGCATCAGCGAGGGTTGCGAATGCGTGCCGGCCAGTGTGGCCATGCTGCCGTCGGCGGCAAGCCTTGCGGCATGGCCGCTGCGTGCAGTGGCCGGTAATGCGCTGCATAAGGGTCATCCCGCGCCGGAGCTACCTGAGCTGATCCGTCCGCCGATCGCCTGATCGCGCGCAGGAATTACATGCCTGCCGTCCTGCAGTACCCACTCATCTACCTGACCCATGCGAATCCGTCGCGTGGGTGGCAGGCGCTCGCGCCTGCCATTGCAAAGGAAAACCTGATCCATGAACCGCGTTCTTTCCCTGAGTCTGTTGCTCACCCCCGTTCTGCTGGCCGCTGCCTGCGCGCGCGCCTCCGAAGAGACCACGTCCGCCACCGCCACCGCCACCGCCTCTGCAATCGCGGTGACGTCTGAGGCGACCATCGACCCGGAACTGCCGTTGGCTGTCGTGCACAAGACGGCCAGTTGTGGCTGCTGTGGCGTGTGGGCCGACCACCTGAAGGCCGCCGGCTTCCCGGTTGAAATACGCGACACCGATGACATGCACCCGGTCAAGCGACGGCTCGGCGTCCCGGCCGGCAAGGCGTCCTGCCATACCGCCGAGATCGGTGGCTATGTGGTGGAAGGCCATGTTCCAGCCAGCGACATCAAGCGCTTGCTGAAGGAACGGCCGACGGCGCGTGGCCTGGCGCTGCCAGGCATGCCGGCCGGGTCACCGGGCATGGAAATGCCTGATGGCCATGTGCAGCCGTATACCGTAGAGCTGGTGCTGGCCGATGGCAGCACGCAGGCCTTCGCACAGCACGGGCAGGGCGGCTGACAGGTTTCATCGGGCGCGGCGGTGGATTGCCGCCGCGCTTTGTTCAGCGCTGCTTGTCGCGTTCCTTCTTCAGCTGCGCATCGAAATTGCGTTCAGCCGAGTCGGCGTAGGTCTGGCAGGTCATCGCCTTGGCTCCCGCCGATGTACCCGCGGCGTAGTCCCAACCGCTGGCGCCGGGATGCGGGGTCAGCAGGATGTCGCAGGGCAGGGCGCGCACCGTGGCAAAGCTGCGGCGATAGTCCTCGACCAGGTGCGGGTAGCGCGGGTTGGCCTGCAGCTGATAGCCCGGCGCACTCAGGCTGTCGGCGTAGACCATGCGCACCGGCTTGCCGCCCCGGGTGTCGGTCCAGCTCCAGGCGGTGCTGCCCGGGGTATGGCCGGGCACGAAGTGTGCGGTGAAGTCGACGCCACCGAGCGAGAGCACCTCGCCATCCATGATGATCCTGTCCGCCGTTGCCGGCGGATAGGTAATGTCGTCGCCGAAGTGCAGGTCGTTGCTGCCGCCACGTGCGAGCAGCACCGCCGACTCGGCATTTGCGACAATCTGCGCACCGGTACTGCGCTTGAGCGCAGCAACGGGGCCGGCGTGGTCGGCGTGGGCATGGCTGAGCAGGATCAGGCGCAGATCCTGCGGCGCAACGCCGCGCGCTTTCATGTTGCGCAGCAGGTGGTCGGCCATCTGCGGCATGCCACCATCGAGCAGCACCGCGCCCTGCGGCGTCTGCACCAGCAGCGCGGTCAGGTCTTCGGTGCCGATCTGCCAGGTGTGATCGGCGATCTGCAGCGGCGCCATCGGCTGCAGCCAGGAGGCGTCAACGGTGTAGGCACGCAGCTGCGGCAGCGCTGGTTCGGCGGCGGAGGCCGCAGCGGGAAGCAGGGCAGCGAGTGTGATGGCGAGGGTCTGCAGGCGCATGGAGGGATACCGATGAAGGAGGCCCAGAAACTAGCATGGGCCTCTTTCGCCGCGTCACGCATAGAATTCATGGCACCCATAAGGGCACCGTGCCTCAGTAGCGGTACTGCCACCACAGCGTAAGCGCGCGCCGGCCCCCCGGCGGCGGTCAATGGCATTGTTCGCCGCCCCGGGAAGGTGATTCCATGATCACCCTCTGCAGCGCATACTCCGCCGCAGATAGGATGCACTGCCCTATCCGGGAGAGTGACCATGCACGTGCTTCTGGTGATCATCGCTGGGTTCCTGCTGCTGGCCGTCTTCGCGCTGTTCGGCAGGCTCTGGAGCACCGGTGGTTCGCAGCTGCCAACGGCGCTGCTGGCCTTCATCGGCACCTGGCTGCTGGTGTCGGTGGCCAACATGTGGGTGGGGGTCAGCCGGGCGGGCTATTCGGTGCGCGAGGAGTTGCCGATCCTGCTGCTGGTGTTTGCCGTGCCGGCGCTGGTGGCCGGTGTCATCTTCTGGCGGCTGGGCCGCTGAACCGAGGATCCGTGATGCCGGCAACGCCCCGTCTTCCTGCCCTGCGTCGTCGCGACGGCCATCATGCACGGGTGACCTACGAAGAACTGTTCTTCGACCTGGTCTATGTGTTCGCCGTCACCCAGCTCAGCCACCATCTGCTGCACCACCTGGGCCTGCTGGGCGTGCTGCAGACGCTGGTGCTGTGGTTTGCGGTCTGGCTTGGCTGGCAGTACGCGTGCTGGGTCAGCAACTGGTTCGACCCGGAGGCGCCGCGTATCCGTGGCCTGTTGTTCGTCACGATGCTGCTGGCGTTGCTGATGTCTTCGTCCATCCCGGAAGCATTTGCCGGTCGCGCCTGGATATTCGCCGGTGCCTACGCCACGATGCAGGTGGGGCGCACGCTGTTTGTCCTGCTGGAAGTGGGGGGCTCGCACCCGCTGGCCCCCAACTTCAGGCGCATGCTGGCCTGGGTCAGCATTTCGGCCTGCTTCTGGCTGGCCGGCGCAGCGGTCGAGGGCAATGCGCGGCTGGCATTGTGGGCGGTGGCTGTCGCCTGCGAGTACATCTCGCCGATGTTCGGCTTCGCGTTTCCGGGCCTTGGCCGTTCGCGTACCCGCGAGTGGACCATCGAAGGCGGGCACCTGGCCGAGCGCTGCCAGCTGTTCGTGATCGTCGCATTGGGCGAGACGTTGCTGGCAACCGGCGGCGTGCTGAGCGAGGTGGAGCACTGGAGTGGCGCGGTGGTATCGGCGGTGCTGGCGACCTTTGCCGGAACGATCGCGATGTGGTGGCTGTACTTCGGCATTTCCAGCCGCGATGCCACCGACACCATCACCCGTTCCGACGACCCGGGCCGCATCGGCGCCTACTTCCACTACGTGCACGCGCTGCTGATCGCCGGCATCATCGCCACCGCCGTCGGCAACGACCTGGTGATGGACGAACCGGAGGCGAGGGTGACCCTGCCGTATGCCGCGATGCTTGCAGCGGGGCCGTTGATCTACCTGCTGGGCAGCGCACTGTACAAGCGGGCGGTCTATGGCCGCGTGCCGCGCTCGCACCTGGCGGGGGCAGGGGCTCTGGTCGTGCTCGGCTTCGTGCTGCCATGGATGCACCTGCTGGCCGCTGGGTGGCTGACCAGCATCGTGCTGTTGGCGGTGGGATTGGCCGATACACGGTTGAAACGGAACATCGCAGCGGCGCGCACGTAACGCACCCAGCTCAGCGCAGGGCAGCGGCCATCATCGCCAGCTTGGCCACGGTGTTGAGGTTGCGTGCCGTGCCGTGTGCCATGCAGGGGACGCGCAGGCGTGAATCGGCCATGCCATTGCCGTAGTGGATGAACAGCTCGCGCTGGCCAAGGGCGAGCTGTTCTTCGCCAATACCCGTTGCGCCTTGCCGCGGATCTTCAGGCAGCGCCCCATCCACAAACAACGCGACGACACGGTTGCCGGCGGCATCCTTGAACGGATTGCGGGCGACCACGCCGGCCATCTCGGCCGCGGTACGCACCAGCACGCCTACCGGCTTGCCCGCATAGGCATGCAGGCATTGCGCCAAGGCGTCGCGGACACCCGCCTCGTCCAGCGTGCTGCGGAACACGGCATTGCCACTGGCGATGTAGGTACGCACGTCCCGGAATCCGGCGTTCCCGCACATCCGTACCAATTCGGTCATCGGCAGTTTGCCGGTGCCGCCGACATTGACCGCGCGCAGCAGGGCCACGTACGCGATCATGGCGCAGCGGCCTGCAGCCGGTCGTACATGCGCACCAGATCGACCAGCGTGCGCGCTTCCATCTTGCGCATGACCTGCGCGCGACGCACCTTCACGGTGATCTCGCTGACACCCAGGTCGGCGGCGATCTGCTTGTTCAGGCGACCGCGCACCACGCCGGCAACCACCGCGCGCTCGCCGGCGTTCAAGGTGCCCCAGCGCAGCTGCAACGCACCCAGGGCGTCACCCTCGCGGCGCCGCTGGCGATCGATCTCTATACCCCTGTGGATTGCATCCAGCAGTTCCTGGTCGCGGAACGGCTTGGTCAGGAATTCGATGGCGCCGTCCTTGATCGCATTGACGCCCATGGCGATGTCGCCGTGGCCGGTGATGAACACCACCGGCAGGTGCAGATCGTGGCTGGCCATGCTGCGATGGAAATCCAGTCCGCTCTGCCCAGGCATGCGCACGTCCAGCACCAGGCACGACGGAGCGTCGTCCCTCGGGTGGGCAAGGAATTCCCCGGTGGAGGCGAAGGCCCGCACCTGCAGGCCCATCGAGGCCAGCAGGTCTTCCAGTGCCACGCGCACCGAGGCGTCGTCGTCGACCACATAGACGATCGGCGCCGGTTCAACGGGGATGGCGGCGGGTTTACGCATGCGCAGCCTCCGTGGCCGTGGGCAGCTCGAAGATGAAACAGGCGCCGCCACCGGCCGGTCGCTCGGCGCGGATATGGCCGCCGTTGGCTTCGATCATCGAGCGGCTCAGGCTGAGGCCCAGGCCGAGGCCGTTCGCCTTGGTGGTCCAGAATGCATCGAACACGCGGTCAGTCTGCTCAGCGGGCAGGCCGACACCACGATCACGCACGCTCAGGCTGACATGGCCGCGACCATCGTAGGCCGTCAGCAGGGACAGCCTGCGCTCCCCTGCGGGCGTGTCCGACATCGCATCGACGGCGTTGAGGATGAGGTTGCCGATCACCTGCTGCACCTGTACCCGATCGGCATGGGCAGGCGGAAGCTCATCGCCCAGCACCAGCGCCACGGTCACACCATGCTGTTCCAGTTCGCTGCGCGACAGTGCCAGCATTTCCTCGGCGGCCATGTTGAGATCGAAGGCCTGGCGCTCTGGCGCGGCCCCTTGTGTCAGGCCGCGGATGCGGGCAATCACGTCACTGGCACGGTGGGCGTCGGCGACGATGCGGGCAATGGTCTGGCGCGCCTTGTCCAGGTTCGGCGGCTCCTGGGCCAACCAGCGCTGGCTGGCTTCGGCGCTGCTGGCGATGGCCGCCAGTGGCTGGTTCACTTCATGCGCGATGGAGGTGGTCAGCTCGCCGACGGTGGAGGCACGGGCCACCCGCAGCAGGCGCGCCTGTGCATCCTGCACCGCGGCCTTGGCCGCTTCCATCTTCAATGCCAGGTAGGTGGTGATGCCGATCACCAGCATGCCGATCGCTGAATTGACCAGGCCGATACGGTAGGTGCCGAAGCGGGTCAGGAAGAAGCTGAGGCCGGTCAGGGCGATGCAGGCTGCGGCAAGGGCGATGAGCCCGGGTGCGGGCAGCCGCCGCGACGCTGCCAGGATCACCGCCGCGTAGAAGCAGGCAGCGGCAACGGCGTAGTCGGTAACCGTATCGACCAGGAAAATGGCCGCCATCACGATGATCATGGCCAGCACGACCAGCGGGCGGCGGGACGACAACGATGGCATCGGGATGGCTCCCTGGCGTGGGTGGAAAGGATAGCAAAGCCGCCTTCGAGGGGATGCGCGGTGGTAGTGCCGGCCGCTGGCCGGCATCTGCGGGACGGTCCCAGCGTTCATGAGGTTGCCGGCCATCGGCCGGCACTACTCCTCCAGGCTGGCGTTCCAGAATCCCTGCAGTACGCCCGGCGTGGCGGCCAGCGTTGCCAGCACTGCATCCAGTTCAGCGCCATCGACCGTGGTGGCGTACAGCACCGCTTCGATCTCGACATCGCGCTCGCCGAACGGCCGCTGGTCGACCGCGCGTACCGGGTACTGCGCCTGCTCCAGCAACAGCAGCAGCCGGTCCAGCACCTCGGCCTGCTGCTCGCGCTGGCAGACCACGCTGATGGCGTAGGTGGCTTCGCTGAAGGCCTCCGGCAGCGGTTGCCGCTGGATGCGGTTGACCACCGGCCGCAGCAGGGTATTGGCAGCCAGCACGAACACCGCAGCCAGTACCGCTTCAGGCAGCAGCTTGATGCCGGCACAGGCGCCGACCGCCGCCGAACCCCACAGCGTGGCGGCGGTGTTCAGGCCCGACACCTGGGCGCCATCCTTCATGATCGCGCCGGCACCGAGGAAGCCGACGCCGGAGATCACGTAGGCCACCACGTGCAGTGGTGACGGCGGACCGCCGTACAGGTCGTGGAAGCGCACGGCCAGGTCGACGAACACCGCTGCACCCACCGCTACCAGCGTATTGGTGCGCAGGCCGGCGGTGCGCTGGCGGAACTGCCGCTCCAGGCCGATCAGCGCGCCCAGTACGAAGGCGACGGTCAGGCTGATCAGCGAGCTGAGCGTGGCGCCCGCGTTGAACGCGGGCAGGTGGGGGTTGAAGTCCATGATGCGTTTCCCTGCGCCGGCCGGTTTACTGCCAGCCGTAGCGGCGGATGTAGAGCTTCTTCAGCGCGGTGGTCAGCACCGCATAGCCGAACAGGATCGCCACCAGGAACGGCCAGTAGCCGGCCGGCAGTGCCTGCAGCCTGAAGTAGCCGGCCAACGGGCTCATCGGCAGGATCACGCCGATGGCCATGATCGCCCCGGTCATCAGCAGCAGCGGCGGCGCGGCGATGCTCTGCAGGAACGGCACCTTCGGCGTGCGGATCATGTGCACGATCAGGGTCTGGGTCAGCAGCCCGACCACGAACCAGCCCGACTGGAACAGGCCCTGGTCGGCCGGCGTGCGTGCATCGAACACGTACCACATCAGGGCGAAGCAGCTGAGGTCGAAGATCGAGCTGATCGGACCGAAGAACACCATGAAGCGGCCAATGTCCGCAGGGTTCCACTTCAGCGGCCTGCGCACGAGCTCTTCATCCACGTTGTCGAAGGGAATCGCAATCTGCGAGATGTCATACAGCAGGTTCTGCACCAGCAGCTGCAACGGCAGCATCGGCAGGAATGGCAGGAACGCCGAGGCCACCAGCACCGAGAACACGTTGCCGAAATTGGAGCTGGCGGTCATGCGGATGTACTTGAGCATGTTGCTGAAGGTGCGCCGCCCCTGGATGACACCTTCCTCCAGCACCATCAGGTTCTTTTCCAGCAGGATGATGTCAGCGGCCTCCTTGGCGATGTCCACCGCGCTATCCACGCTGATGCCGATATCGGCCGCACGCAGCGCGGGGGCATCGTTGATGCCATCGCCGAGGAAGCCGACCACCTTGCCCTGCGCGCGCAGCTCGCGCACCAGTCGTTCCTTGTGCAGGGGCGTGAGGCGGGCGAACACGCGATGCTCCTGCAGTGCGCGCGCCACGTCAGCGTCGTCCATGCGCTCGATCTGCGGGCCGGTCATGATCGTGTCGGCGTCCAGACCGACCTGGGCGCAGATCCGGGCGGTGACCAGCTCGTTGTCGCCGGTGAACACCTTCACTTCGACACCATGCGCGGCCAGCGCCTGCAGTGCTTGGGCCGCGGACTCCTTCGGTGGATCGAGGAAGGCCACATAGCCCACCAGGGTCAGCTCCCGCTCGTCGGCCTGCGAGTAGACCGTCTGGGTGGCGGCGGTTTCCTTCATTGCCACGGCCACCACACGCAGGCCCTGTTCGTTCAGTTCCTCGGTGGTCTGCCTCACGCGGGCCAGGCGCTGCTCATCCAGCGGCATGTCCTCGCCGTTCTCGCGTACGGTGCTGCACACCGCCAGCATTTCCTCCACCGCGCCCTTGCAGATCAGTTCGTGATGGTCCTCGCGCTCGGAGACCACCACCGACATGCGACGGCGCTCGAAGTCGAACGGAATCTCATCGACCTTGCGGTAGTCCTGCGACAGGCGCAGCGAGCTCTGCAGTTCCACATGCTCCAGCACTGCACGATCCAGCAGGTTGATCAGGCCGGTCTGGAAATGGCTGTTGAGATAGGCGAAGGTCAGCACATCCTCCGAATCCTGGCCGAACACATCGGTGTGCCGCTCCAGCGCGATCTTGTCCTGGGTGAGGGTGCCGGTCTTGTCGGTGCACAGCACGTCCATCGCACCGAAGTTCTGGATCGCGTCCAGGCGCTTGACGATCACCTTGCGCCGCGACAGCAGCACCGCGCCCTTGGCCAGGGTGGAGGTGACGATCATCGGCAGCATTTCCGGGGTCAGGCCGACCGCCACCGACAGCGCGAACAGGAACGCTTCTGTCCAGTCGCCCTTGGTCCAGCCATTGACCAGCAGCACGAACGGCACCATCACCAGGGCAAAGCGGATCAGCAGCCAGCTGACACTGTTGACCCCAGCCTGGAACGCCGTCGGCGCGCGATCACCGGCACTGCTGCGCTGGGCGAGGGTGCCGAAGTAGCTGGTGTTGCCGGTCGCCAGCACCAGTGCTGTTGCCGTGCCGGACACCACATTGGTACCCATGAACAACAGGTTGGCCTGTTCCATCAGGCCCGCGTCGGCGTTGCCCGGCTGCACGAACTTCTCCACCGGCAACGATTCGCCGGTCATCGCGGCCTGCGCGACGAACAGGTCCTTGGCCACAAGCACGCGGCAATCGGCCGGGATCATGTCGCCGGCCGACAGCACGATATGGTCACCCGGTACCAGATCGCGGATCGGCAGATCCAGCAGCCGGGCCGGTCGCCGGCTGTGCAGCTGTGCGCCGAAATACTGGTCGGCCACTTCTGCCGCTTCGGTGCCTGCAGCGCGACGCAGCACGCGGGCGGTGTTGCCTACCAGCGCCTTCAGCCGTTCGGCAGCGCGGTTGGAACGCCCCTCCTGCACGAAGCGGATCAGGGTGGACAGCACCACCATCGCGCCGATCACCACCGTCGCCTTGGCGTCTTCGGTCAGCCAGGACACAGCTGCCAGCACCGTCAGCAGCAGGTTGAACGGGTTGCGATAGCACTGCCACAGATGGCGCCACCACGGCAGCGGCTTCTCGTGATCGACCTCGTTGGGGCCGAAGCGCATCAGGCGCTCTTCGGCCTCGTGCGGGCTGAGACCATCGACATGTGATTGCAGGGTGGCCAGCGCATCGGCTTCGCTGCCCTGTGCGAGCGCGAGCAGCCCTGCGGTAAGGGTTGCGGGTGCGGCCTGCGTGCTGCCACGGCCGTAACCGGCTTCGGGCATCGCGCGACGGCCGAACAGATTGCCCGCGCGACGGCTGCGCAGGAAGGCGTTGAACCAAGCGTTGAGCAGGCTCATGGGAAGGTCCTCTTGGAGCGGCGCCGGGCGCAGCCGGCGCGCGGAGCGGAAGGGGCGGTATCAGGCGTGGCGCATGGCCAGCACCAAGGGCGACCAGGGCTGCAAACGCAAGCGTTGGCTGCCGCCGATGCACAGCGGCTTCATCGCATCGCGAAGCGGATAGGGCAGATGGCGCAGCACGTTGATGCGCTCGCTGATGGGCAGCAGTGACAGTGCGTCGGCCACCACCCGTGGCGAGCCGAGGGCCAGCGACCGGGCGAACAGGACAGGCCCGTGCTGCAGCAGCAGGCTGCGCAGGCGGGAAACATCGCGCTCACCGATCAGGCGGCGGATGGTGATGTAGAGAATCTTGTAGGACATGGGATTCCTCCGGGCAGGCGCTGCCCGGGGCTCCCATCGCTTACACGGACAGGAACCGGCGTTCAGTCGCCAGCAGTGAACAAGGGGGCAGGCAGGGGCGCGTGTTGCGCCCGGCAGGGTCGGGATCCATCTGCGTCTCCGCGTGGGGCGGCCAGTCGCTGGCCAGTGGCGCTATTGTCCGCGCTCGTATTCGGCAGGCCTAGAGGCCCGTGGGTTAGCCCGGCTATACCTTGGTATAGAAAAGGGGGCGTTGGCCCCCCCTGTGTTCAGATGCGGTCCGCGAATGCGTCGGTGGCCCGCACCAGGGCATCGGTCGTGGCCGCTTCGTTGGCGCTGTGGCCGGCGATGACCATCTCCAACCGGGCTTCCGGCCACGCCTGTGCCAGGTCCCAGGCACTGCGCGGCGGACAGATGATGTCGTAGCGCCCCTGCACGATGATCCCCGGCAGATGGCGGATGCGATCGATGTCGCGCAGCAGCTGGCCGTGCTCGAGGAACGTGTTGTGGCGGAAGTAGTGGGCCTCGATGCGTGCCTTGGCCAGCGTATCGAGCGGATCGGCATCGGACACCGCGTCGACCTCGTGTACCAGCGTGGCGGCATTGTCTTCCCACCCCAGCCACGCCTGTGCCGCGGCGATGCGGATGGCTTCGTCGTCGTGGTCCAGGCGCTTCCAGTATGCGTCGAGCATGTTGCCCCGCTCGTTCTCCGGAATGTGCGCCTGGTAGCGATCCCAGCGTTCCGGGAAGATCCAGCGCGCACCGCCGTCGAGCTCGGCGAACCAGCGGTTCTCTTCCTCGCGTCCCAGGAACACGCCGCGTACGATCAGCCCGGTGGCGCGGTCGGGATGTGCCTGTGCATAGGCCAGCGACAGGGTCGAACCCCAGGAGCCGCCGTAGACCAGCCAGCGCTCGATGCCCAGGTGTTGGCGGACCTTCTCGATGTCGGCCACCAGATGCTGCGTGGTGTTGTCGCGCAGCTCGCCGAAGGGCGTGGAGCGGCCGCTGCCGCGCTGATCGATCAGCACGATGCGGTAGCGCCTGGGGTCGAAGAAGCGGCGATGGGTGGGCGAGATGCCAGCGCCCGGGCCGCCGTGCAGGTACACCACCGGAATGCCATCGGGCGTGCCGCACTCCTCGACATGCAGGGTGTGCAGCGCATCCACGGGCAGCGTGTGTTCGCGATACGGGGTAATCGGCGGGTACAGCGTGCGCATGGCGGTGCCTCACAAGCAGGGAATGCAAGCATAGCGGGGCGCATCGGCCAGCGTCATCCGCCCCAGGTTCAAGTATTCTTTGCGTTCAAGGGGTAATGCCGTCGGTTCCTGGCGATAGCAACCCTGCAGGACGCAGAGGATGAATGGCATGAGCGCGCAGGACGTCGCTGCACGACACCCCCCGGCGCGCAGCGCCCTCGGCAGCGGCGCCCGCGAGCTGCTGAAGTGGCTCGCGCTGCTGTCGATGACCGGCGATCACGTCGCCAAAGTGGTTTTTGGCGGCTATGTACCGGTGGTCAGCGAGCTGGGGCGCATCGCCTTCCCGCTGTTCGCGCTGGTGATGGCCTGCAACCTCGCACAACCGGATGCGGACCTGCGCAAGTCGATCCGCCGGCTGGGGATGTGGGGGCTGGTCGCGCAACCCCTGCATGTCCTGGCCTTCGGCTACTGGCTGCCGTTGAACATCCTGTTGACGTTCTGCCTGGCCGCCGTGGCCGTGCATGCGCTGGCCAACAACCGGCAACTGTTGCTGCTGGTGGCGGCAGGCCTGCTACCGTTCTTCGTCGACTATCAATGGGCGGGCGTGGCGTTGGTGATGCTGGGCTGGATCGCGTTCCGCCACCGGGCCTACTGGCTGCTGGCGTTCGGGTTCGGCGGGCTGTGCTGGGTCAATGGCAATGGATGGGCATTGCTGGCCATCCCGCTGGTGCTGGCGGTCGCGCGCGTGCAGTGGCGGTTGCCACGATGGCGGTGGGCGTTCTACATCTACTACGTGGCGCACCTGGCGGTGCTGGCCGCCTACGCGCACTGGTTGCGTTGACGCACGGCAGTCATCGTGACGGCGGACTGCTCCCGGCGACGTCGCTGGTGTATTGCAGAACCTTGTCTTCGCGCTGCAGCGCAACGACATCCACCGGCTGTCCTCGCAACACTGCGCGCAGGCAGCGGATCGCCTCTGCGGAGTAGCCCAGCTCTGCTGGTGGCAACGACAATGCGACGCTGCCATCGCGGTGCTGATGCACCACGTATCGTGACAACGGCAGCGCAGCCAGCGCATGGGTCAGGTCGATGTTGTTGATCCACTGCTGGTCGGCGGTCAGATAGCGCACCGGACGTCGCCCCTGCAGGCCAACGATCATCGGTGTATCGCCGGCCATGGCCAGCGCGCCGCGGTCGCCGGTGCGGTAGCGCAGCAGCGGCAGGCAGAAGTTGAAGCCGCCGCTGAGGGTGATTTCACCGCTCCCGCCCGGCGGCACCGGGCGTCCATCCGGCCCCAGGATCTCCACATACATGCGCGGCTGCAGCAGTACATGGCCGCCGGCAGCATCGTCATACACGGCCAGCGGGCCCGCTTCGTTCATCGAGTACAGATCGAGCACCGCGCAGCCAAAGCGCGCGGCAAGCGCCTGGCGCAGACCTGCAGAGAGCGCCATGGACACCGACAGCAGCGCCTGCGGCCGGTGTCGAACGGGCAATTCCAGCAGCGTTGCGAAGGAAATCGGGTCGCCGGCAATCACCTCCGGCTGCATCTGGTCGATATAGCGTGCTCGGTCATCCGGATGGCGCCAGTCGTCGGGATGCAGGTTGATCTTGGCCAGGCCGGATTCGTCCATCGTTGGCGTCACCGAAACATAGGTGAAGCACCGCTGCTGCATGCCCAGCAACATCACTCCCATCTGGCCGCGGCCGTGCGCCAGGGTGATGCCGAAGCGCTGCAAGGCGCGCTTGTGATGGGCCAGATAGCGTGCCGCCACCACCGGATGCGATGGCAGTACCAGTGGATGGCCGGTGGTGCCGGTGGTACGGAAATTGATCATCCGCTCCAGCGGTACCGGGTCCGGAACGAAACGGGTGATGTCCGCTGCCAGGTCGCCACGGTGCACCGGTGCAATGTCGGCGAAGGCGGCTGGCATCGCCTGCGCGCGGTAGTACGGCACCTGCGCAAACACCTCGGTCACATGCGCCTGCAGCCACGGTGGCGGTTGATCTGGCGACCACTCGAAGCGCGCGCAGGTGATCTCCCGTTCGTAGCCGCGCAATGCCGTCACCTCATCGGCAAGCAGGCGGTTGCCGCTGGCATTGCGGAAGATCGGCGCCGCCGGGTGCTCGCGCATCTGCTGCAGCATCGCCAGGCCCGCCGCGCTCAGCGTGGGATAGCGATCGGCATCGGTCGGCTCGCGGCTCACTCGCGGGTCCACTTGTCCGCAGACTCTTCGGCCGCCTTGCGCGCCAACGCCTCGCGGATCGCACGCGCACGCGCTTCAGTGGCGCGGCTGGCATCGAGCAGACGCTGCCGTTCCACGCCGCTGACCCTGGCCAGGCGATCGGCCGCCTGGGCTGCCGTTTCACCCTGCGGCAGCAGGCCCAGGCGGGCTACCACGGTGCGCACCAGTTCTTCGCGGCGTTCCGGATCGAACACGAACCGGTCTGCGCTGGTACTGGCCGCCAGCGCCGGCACTGCTTCGGCGAACAGGGGCATCCACGCCTCCGGTGCGATATCCAGTTCATTCCAGTACGCATCTGCCATCAGCCATGCGGTCACCGCTGAAAGCGAGAGCTGGTTTGCATCCACGCCGGCCAGATCACCCGACAGCGTTGCCCGCAGAGCAGGGGGCAGATGCAGCGAGCGTGCGGCAAACACATCGCCCACCACTGCCGCGACGTGCAGCCGGCCGCTGCCGGCGCGGCGCGGTGGCTCGAGGAAATCGGGCGGCATGTCCAGCAGGCGCCGCAGCAGAACATCAAGGGAAGGGCCAGAGAGCATGGTCAGCGTCCAGACTTGGCAAATACCTGGGTGGAAGGGCAATCATCAGAGGCGCGCGGCGCAAGGCAGAGCACGATCATCGCTGCACCCGCATGCCGCCAGGGCCGTAATGCTGCTGGCTGAAGGCGCGCGCGAACTGCAGCAGGTCGGCCATGTCGCGCACCACATGGATGTTCCATCCCGCGTCGCGTGCGCGCAGCAGATCGCCGGTCCATCCCGCGTTGCCGGCATCGGCGATGCGGGACGGCAGTGGGCTGAACAGGTTCAGTGCCATGGTGCCGCCACCGCCGGCCACACGCAGCGCTTTGGCGGCCACGTCCCAGCCGCTGTTGCCGCGCTCATCCTGGTCGAACATCGTGGTGATGCCGTCGTCGGAGATGTGCAGGATATGCACCGCCCTTGCATGCGGTGGACGCTCGGCGTAGGTGTCACGCAACCGGTGGATCGGAAACGCGGTGGCGCCACCGAAATAGCCGGTAAGCACTTTGAGGATGTCGTCTTCCGAACGCACGAAGCCGTCGGTGTGCAGGTGCTGCCCGGTGCCGCTCCACAGCGTGGCCTGTACGCGTGCACCCACGCGCAGCGCCGACAGCGCGATGATGGCGCCGGCCAGGGTCAGGAACGAGGTCCATGCCTGCGGGTTGGGCATCGAACCGGAACTGTCCACGTACAGATCCAGGTCCACCGGTTCGGCAGCGGGCTCACGGCCGGGTGCCAGCCCGTGCACACGCTGTACCGTCGTCAGCCCGGGAATCACATGGGGTGACTGCAGCACCGATTGCAGCCAGTCCACTGCGTCCAGTGCATCGCCGGCTTCCCAGGGCTGCAGCCCTTCCGGCAGCGGCTCCAGGGCCTGCGGCTGCGGCCGCGACGGGTAGCGGATCAGGTGAGGCAGCGCGCGCTCGCGGTAGTAACGCACGGCGATCTGATGGTCATCCAGGTCCAGGCCGGCCGCGCGCAGGATCTGCCCGTACTCGAACGGCTCGCGCATCTGTCCTGGCGAATGTACAGGGTCCCCAGCGAGCGCATCCGCAGGCAGATCACTCTTCTGCTGTGCATCGCCGCCGCGCTCATCGCCGGTGATGCGTGGGTCGGATGCAGGGTGCGGCGCCGGCACCAGCTCGTCGTCCTCCAGCTGCCCCAGGCCGACCGGTTGGCTTCCCTGGCCGGCGTGCCGGGTATCCATCAGCGCATCCACCCGCGCATCCTGCTGTGATTCCAGCAGCCAAGGCAGCAGCAGCGTGGCGAAGCGGCCAGCGCCGGTCATCCAGTCGCTGGCGTAGACGCGCACGACGCGTGCACCGAGCCAGGCATCGCCCTGCAATGCGCTGTCGTCGGTCGAGCCGCCCAGCGTGCCGCGCGGCTGCTGCCACAGTTCCTCGTAGATGCCCATGTAAAGCTGCCAGACCGGCGAGCCGGCCTGCGCCGGTTGTCCGGCCAGGCGTCGATAGATCGCATCCATGCGCAGCCCGCTCTGGCGCTGCAGGCGATCATTGATGAGCAGATCGGTGTAGAGGTTGGCGACCATCGGTGCATGCGCTTCCAGCGTCGGCAGCGCACGGCGGATGCGCGCCAGCAGCCGTGCATGGTCGCTGGCGGTGGCAGGCGCCAGCACGTGGTGACCGATTTCGTGGGCAAGGATCTCCAGCGCGTAAGGTTGCAGCTGCAGGCGCTGTACTTCTTCCAGGTCGATGACGATGCGCTGGTCGGCGAGGCGGATGGCCGCGAAACTGCCGGTCAGGCCCTCGGCGGCCGCCTGCATGCGCGAATGGCACAACGCCGGGTCCTGCAGCCGGGTGAAACGGCTCCATGTGGCCAGTGCCTGTGGCCAAGCCTCGCGCCAGGGCTGCAGCGGATCAGCGACCGTGGCACTCATTGGGGTGGCAACACATGCACATGGTGCGACCATGGCGAGAACAGGGCGATGCCCGACGCGCCGGAGACGGCACACAGATTGTCCTTGGACAACGCTGGCGCCATCCACTGCACGCCCAACCGGGCGGTCACATCCGGCGCCGGTCCGCTGCTGCTGCCCGCTGCGTACTCGGCGGCGCTGGCCGGCAACAGGACGGCACCGAAGGCATCGGCGAGCAGCAGGAAGTAATTGCCTGCGCTTTCGACCACGAAGCCCTCGGCCGCTGCACGAACCTGTGGCGGTGCCGGAAACGCGCCGTCCAGGCCGCTGAAGCCGCCGACGCGATGCCCGCGCAGGTCAACGCTGCCCTGCCGCGGATTCCACCAGCGGTCCTGCTCAAGCTGGACACGGACGGAGGCCAGGTCACCCGCATCGACGCCCAGCACGGCGGCGACCGCATTCGCGGGCAGGGCATCGATACGGGCAAGGGCAGGGCGGCGCAACTGCACCATCCCGGCCTGCCAGGCACAGAGCGCCCCGATGTCGCGCAGTTCCGGCAAGGATGTGCACCTGCCTGCCTGCGCGGCCATCGCATCGATCCATTGCGCGACGCGAATGTCCGGACTGGCGCCCAGCCGCACCACCGCATTGCTGACGGTGCCGAGGGTCTCGCGCGGAGCGTGGGCCAGCAACGGGGCGAGGGCCGGGGCCAGCGAGCGCCACGCCTGCTCGACCCACGGAAGACGCGCCTTCGGGCCGGCATGGCCCTGGGCCACCAGCTCCAGGCCGATCTCGAACGCAGCCTCGCAGGCGCTCTGCGTTGCCGACGGGTGGTGGCGCTGGATGGCCTGGCAGAGCGGGTCCACGGTGTGGGCGACGAACGCGCTGAAGGCGGCCATATCCAGGCCGGGCCAGCGCTGGCGGGCATCGGCCACGATCTGGTTCAGCACGGAACGGCGCGCGGCCAGCAGCTCGGCGAGAACGGCGGAAACCACGATCAGCGTGCCCGCAGCCAATGCAGGTAGTTGGTGTAGCGCTGGTGCAGGTACTTCAGCTTCAGCAGGTCGTCGTACAGATGGCCGTAAAGCTTGCGTCCCTTCACCCGTTCCTCCACCAGACGTTCGATGCGGGTCAAGCGCTTGCGCGTTTCCGTCTCGGTCATCCCATCCAGGCCCTGCTGGAACTGTGCCGACAGCTCGCCCACCGGATCGTCGCGATCCAGATCCAGCCGGTCATATTCGGCGTTGGAGGCATCGAGCAGCCAGCGCAGCCAACTGAGCCGATCGCTGCGATAGGGCGCATTCTCCGGCAGGGCGAAGAAGGGTGCATCAAGGTCCGGCTGCAGCTTGTCGTTCAGCACGAAGGGCAGCACCTGGCGCACATCCTCCAGGGCAACGGCAGGGCTGCCGCGGAAGTACGCCATGGCCTTGGCGAACATCAGCAGGGTCATCAGGTTGCGCACCGACAGGCCGTTGCGGGTCTGGCAACCCAGGTCCTTCATGCGGTCCCGCCCGCTATCGGCAGCGGTTGCCTGCGCCCATTCGATGCCGGCCAGGCGCACGGTGTCCTTGGTCAGGTACTCGAACTGGGCACCGGCGGTTTCCATCAGCTCGAACTGGCTGCTGAAGAATTCGATGCGGCGGCGCACATCCTGCGGTACCTCGACCGCACGGATCTCCTGCAGCAGCTGGTCGCCCTCGGCCTCGCTGAAGATGATGTCACGCGGCACGACCTCTTCCGGGCGGATGTCCTGCTCGATGCGCAGCAGCATTTCTTCAAGGAACCGCGGGTTGAATGCCAGTGCCTGCACGACCACGTCGATGCGGTCGCGCAGGGCCTCGATCACCTGGTAGGTACCGCCGCCGCGATCATCGTTGGCGGTCAGGTACCACGCCGATTCCGGGCATTCGTAGACGTGGTTGAGGATCTCGGCGTAGTTGTCGCCCATCACCGTCAGCAGGGCGCTCTGGGTGCGGGTGGGAATGCGGTTGTATTCGTCGATGATCTTCACCCGCATGCCCAGCCACGACCGCCAGGCAATGCGGATGTCCGCCATGTCCTGCGCGGCGACCAGGTCGGCGGGCAGGGGATTGCCGAGCAGATCGGCGATGGTCATCTGCGGGTGCCCGTGCTGCATCGCCCGGCGCACCTCGCGGACCGGATAGCCGGCCAGGACGCCCATCAGGATCGCGCTGGCGGTCTTGCCGCGCCCCGGACCACCCACGAACAGGCACTTGCGGCGGGTGGCGAAGGTCAGCAGCGGCAGCAGCACGTAACTGGAATAGCTCTGCGCCGATGGCAGGGTCAGCGGCCGCCGCGTGTCACCCACCGCGAACGAGGCGGAAGGGCCTTCGTGATACTCGATGTCGTAGTGTGGGCTGATGATCGCGTTGTTGACGATCCAGAAGTAGGCCTGGCGCAGTTTTTCGTCCAGCCGCAGGGGCGCTGCGGCAGCATCGCCCTGCAGGCGCACCGGCCCTTCGTACAGCTCGGCCACATCGAACGTGCGCGGTGCAGTGTCGGTGCGCGGGTTGGTCGGCGCCTGCGACAGGCGCTGGAACAGATTGAACGGTGGCACGCGATTCCCTTGGCTGTGGCCTGCTGGGGAGATTGTAAGCGGCGGGCCAGCAGATACGCCGCGCCCTGGGCGGATAGCGTGCTGCAGCGGGGCGGCCGGCAGACCTACAATCGGCCCATGCCGACCTCGCCGACCCTCGATGATCTGCGCCGCTACGCCGTAGCCCGCACACTGTTCACGCCTACCACGCTCCTGACGGCGATCCGTCGCCTCGGCTTCGTGCAGGCCGACCCCATCCGTGCGCCCGCACGCGCCCAGGACCTGACCCTGCGGCACCGGGTGAAGGGCTACCAGGCCGGGGATCTGGAGCGCCGCTACAGCCGCCTGCCGATCGAGGAAGACTTCCTGGTCAACTACGGCTTCCTGCCACGCGAGCACATGGCACTGCTGCATCCACGGGTATCCCGCAGGCCGTGGGACGCGAGCACGCGGCGCAAGGCGGCCGACGTGCTGGCGTTCGTGCAGGAGCGGGGTGCGGTACATCCACGCGAAGTCGACCAGGCGTTCGCGCATGGCCGGGTGACCAACTATTGGGGTGGCACCAGCAATGCCAGTACCCACCTGCTGGATGGCATGCATTATCGCGGCCTGCTGCGCATCCATCGTCGTGACAGCGGTACCCGCGTCTATGCCGTGGCCGCACATGCATCGGCCGATGGCGGCAAGGCTGCACGCCTGCAGCGCGCCGCGGCACTGATCGACCTGGTGGTACGCAAGTATGCGCCGCTGCCTTCGGCGAGCCTCACCTATCTGGCGCGGCTGCTGGGCTATGGCGCACCGCATCTGGCGGAGGAGATCCAGCAGGCACTGCGGTTGGCGCGCGAGCAGCTGGCGGGCTGCAGCATCGATGGAACCACCTGGTACTGGCCGGCCGACGAGAACCCCCGTTCGCGGCGCTACCAGGCCGATGAACAGGTGCGGCTGCTCGCGCCGTTCGATCCGGTGGCCTGGGATCGGCGACGGTTCGAACTGCTCTGGGGCTGGGTGTACCGGTTCGAGGCCTACACCCCGGCGGCCAAGCGTCGCTTCGGCTACTACGCGCTGCCGCTGTTGTGGCGCGATCAGGTGATCGGTTGGGCCAACGTCGCGGCGAAGGATGGGCAGCTGCAGCCCAGCTTCGGTTATGTCGACGGCAGAGCACCAAGGGACGTGGCATTCAGCAATGCGCTGGAGGACGAGCTGGAGCGGATGGCGAACTTCCTGCCAGGGACGGGCCCGGCAACGCCGTGACCCTGCGTGTGGCGTCCTCCACGCGGCCTGCATGCCGCCTCGCCAATACTGCAGGCCCGCCGCTCGGGTACTTCCGCAATGGCTCGCCGCAAGACACTGCGCATTGCCACGTTCAACGTCAATGGCATCGGCACACGCTTGGCGCATCTGCTGTCCTGGTTGCAGCGTGAAGCGCCCGACGTGGTGGCACTGCAGGAGCTGAAGGCGGTCGATGCCGCCTTTCCGGTCGACGCGCTGGAGCGGGCAGGGTATGGCGCACTGTGGCTGGGTGAGGCGCGCTGGAACGGGGTGGCGATACTGGCCCGCGATGCCATGCCGATTGAAAGCCGTCGCCGCCTGCCGGGCGAGCCTGCCGATACGCAGAGCCGCTATCTGGAAGCTGCCGTGCATGGTGTTGTGGTTGCGGCGCTGTACCTGCCCAATGGCAATCCGCAGCCGGGGCCGAAGTTCGACTACAAGCTGCGATGGATGCAGCGGCTGATCCGCCATGCGCGCACCCTGGTCGATCTTCCGCACCCGGCACTGCTGCTGGGGGATTTCAATGTCATTCCAGGCGACGAGGACGTGTACGACCCGGCCTCGTGGCGGCGCGATGCGCTCATGCAGCCGGAGGTCCGCGATGCCTTCCAGCAGCTTCTGGCGCAAGGGTGGACCGACGCACTGCGCGCGGTGCATGGCGACCAGCGCATCTACACCTTCTGGGATTATTTCCGCCAGCACGCCGAGCGCGATCGCGGCCTGCGCATCGATCATCTGCTGCTGAACCCGGTACTGGCCAAGGGGCTTGAGGATGCGGGTGTCGATCGCTGGGTGCGGCTGCAGGAGAAGGCCAGCGATCATGCGCCTGCATGGGTCACCGTTACCCGCTAGTCCGCGCTTCCCTGCGGACGCACCTGGCGGCGTACCCGGGCCCGCGCGCGATACAGCCGGCTGTCGGCCTTGTGGATGGTTTCGGCCACCGGTTCACCGGCGACGTTGACCGCCGAGCCCATCGAGAACGCGGTGGGAGAACGCGCAGTGTTGCCGGCATACCAGGCTTCCAGCGCAGGCAGCCGCCCGGCCGCCGGTTCGATCAGCGCCACCAGGAACTCGTCGCCACCCAACCGCACTGCCGCCTCATTGGCCTGCAGCGGCGCGCGCAGGAAGTCGGCGAACTCAACCAGAACAGTGTCGCCACGTCGGTGGCCCAAGGTGTCATTGATCTGTTTGAAGTGATCCAGGTCGAACACCAGGCAGGCCCACGAGCCTGAAGCGGCTTCATCGAGCCGATGCAGGTAGCGGCGGTTCTGGCACTGGGTCAGCGGATCCTTCAGCGACAGTTCGCGCAAGCGCTCTTCCTGCAGGCGCAGCGCGGTCACGTCCTGGGCGTGGCCGAGCACGAAAGGAGGTTGGGTCTCGTTGTCCAGCACGTTGTTGTAGGCCCAGTAGCGGCGGGTGCCATCGGCGGCGAGCAGTTCAATCACGCCTGCGTCGGTATGGTTGGCTTCGATGCGCCGCAGGTAAGCCTTGAACGCGTCGCGCTTTTCCGGCGGCATCAGGTCGCACAGGCTGCGGCCAACCATCTCGCTTTCCGGGTAGCCCAGCGACTGTACGGCTGCCGGATTCACCGATGTCACGGTGCCGTCCAGCGTGTGCGTGCAGATCAGGCCCAGGCTGTAGTGGAAGAGGCGGCGATAACGCACTTCGCTGGCTTCCAGCGCGTCCACCACCGCGCGTTCTTCGGTGATGTCCTGGATGGCGCCGACCAGCCGTGGCAAGCCCTCCACCTGTTGGCGGGTGCCCAGTACGCGGGTCCAGATGCTGCGGCCATCGGCCGTGGTCATCGGCAACTGCACTTCCCAGGGCGTGCCATGTTCGGCGCAGCGCTGCACCGCGGCCTGGATGATGCTGCGGCTGTCGGGACGATAGAACGACAACGCCGATTCGAATGTTGGCTGGTAGCTGGAACGCACGCCGTGGATCTGCTTGGTTTCGCGCGTCCAGCGCACTTCGCGGGTGGCCAGTTCCAGCTCCCAGCCGCCGACCTTGGCGGCGGTGTTGGTACGTTCCAGGAAGTCCTCGCTGCGCTTGAGATCGCGATGCAGGGCCTGTGCCTGCTCGATCTGCCGCAACAGCGCACTGCGCTGCTCCAGCACCTGGGTCGTGACCCGGCCAAGATGAACCATCAGCTCGCGTTGCGACGGCGACAGCACACCGGGCAGGGTGTCGAGCAGGCACAGCGTGCCGATGCGCGCGCCATGGGCAGTGGCCAGAGGGATGCCGGCATAGTGGCGCACCCTGGGCCCGGCGGTGACCAGCGGATTGTGGGCGAAGCGCGGATCCTGCCGCGCATCTGGAATCTCCAGCAGCGCGTCCTGCTCGATGGCGTAGGTGCAGAACGAGATGGAGCGTGGCGTTTCGCTGACATCGCCCAGGCCGATGCTGGATTTGAACCATTGCCGGTGTTCGGCAACGATGGAGACCAGGCCGATGGGCATGCCGGTGGCGGCGCGCGCGGCGGCGACGATGGCATCGAACACCGGCTCGGGCGGCGTATCGAGTACGCCCAGCCGTTCGATTTCGCGGAGTCGGGTGGCCTCATCCATGGCTGTCCAAGCTAGTGCCTGGTCTGTTAGCGCTCTGCGTACGGCAGTGATGCCGTCGTGATGCGCCTGCTCATGGCGATTGCAGGGACGCCTGCAGGGCGCTGGCCAACGCGGCGTCACCGGAGACGAGGTCTTCCCAGCGCAGTTCCAGGCCCTTCCGCCGCCCCTTCTCGACCAGCTTCAGTCCGCTCGGGTCCAAGGTCAGCGTATAGGCCTGGCCGGCGATGGTCAGTTCACGGCGCAGCGGTTTGTCGAGAGGTGTCATCGGGGGCTCCTTCGCGTTGAGGTGCGGGCGGGGCGCACTGAAACGTGACGATGATCGCGAACATGCCAGCGCCAAGGGAAATCCACTGCCCGGGTGATGCCGATGCGTGGGCCTGCCACCGGATCGTCGGGGGGCCGCGTACCGTCATCCACGATGGTGATGCCATGGCTGGCGGTGACCAGATCGGCGCCATCAAAGCGCCGGTCCAGGCCGAACGCCTGCGACAGTTTGCCGGGACCACTGGCGAGGTCGTGATCGCGGCGTGCAGCTGGCCGCAGCGGGTACATCCGCTCCTGTCCGGCAACCGGCTCTGCCGCGCGCAGCAGTACCGCAACACCCTCGCCGACCTCGCCGCAGACCACGTTGCTGCCCCAGTGCATGCCGTAGCTGAAATACACATACAGGTGCCCGGCCTCGCCAAACATGCTGGCGTTGCGTGCGGTCCTGCCGCGGTACGAATGCGCAGCCGGATCCTCACTGCCAGCGTAGGCTTCGACTTCGACGATACGTGCCGCACGGCCGTCGCTGCGTACCAGCAGCTTGTTGAGCAGGTCCGGTGCCACCACGGTCGACGGGCGCCGGTAGAAAGTGCGGGGTATCGGTATCCAGTTATCCGGCAGCCAATCCATCATGGTCCGGCAGTGCTCGCTTCCCAAGCCTGCTTCAGTGTGGCGTGGAGCGGGTGAAGCCGCTGCCATCGATTCACTCCGGGTCAGCCAGCGCCGCGCGCCGCCTGGCGAAGACTTCCGGCGTCTGCGGTTTCACGAACAGCGCCACCAGTTCCGGGAACTCCTGCTTCACCGCACCCTCGATGCGGGTGATGCAGGCTTCGATCTGCGGGGTGGTGCGGTCGTCCTCGAATTCGGCACTGAGCATGGCCACCACCTGTTCCGGGCCCATCTGCATGGTGGTCACGCCGTTGGCACGGCGCAGGTCCGGATCGGTCACGGCCACCGCCATGATGCGTTGGGCAACGGCCGGGTGCGCAGGCTCGCCCACCAACAGGCCCTTGGTTTCCCGCGCCAGCAGGAATGCGGTCAGTGCCAGCACGCCGGCAATGCACAACGAGGCCACCCCATCCAGTACCGGCATCTGCAGCAGCTGCGCGGCCAGCAACCCGGCCAGGGCAAAGCCGAGGCCGAGCAGGGCGGCACTGTCCTCCAGCAACACGGTGAAGGTGGAGGGGTCCTTGCTGCGGCGGAACGCCTCGAAATAGCCCAGGGTGCCCTTGCTGCGCCGGAACTCGCGCAGCGCAACCCACCAGGAGGCGCCCTCGAACAGGATGGAAATACCCAGCACGCTGTAGCTGATTGCGTGGTTGGTGGCCGGTTCCGGCTGGCGGATGTGCTGGATGCCCTCATAGGCCGACACCCCGGCGCCGGCGGCAAAAACCAGCAGGGCGACGATGAAGCTCCAGAAGTACAGCTCGCGGCCGTAGCCGAACGGGTGCAGGGTGTCGGGGGCCTTTTCGGCACGGCGCAGACCGTACAGCAGCAACACCTCGTTGAGGGTGTCGACCAGCGAATGCACGCCTTCGCTGAGCATCGCCGAACTGCCGGAAAGGCCGGCGGCGATGAACTTGGCAACGGCGATGGCGAGGTTGCCCGCCAGCGCGGCGTAAATGACGAGGCGGGAGCCTGAGGGTGCGGCCATGTGCGGAAGTGCTGGGAGGTAGCGGGCGCTCCATCCTGCGCGGCGGAGCGTCCGCGCAGCGTGTATGCCAAGCGCACGCGCAGCGCGGCCGGGCCGGTTCAACTGCGCCGCGCCCTCAGGCGGGCGCAGGATCCAGCCAGCCGAGCGCGCGCGCGCGGCGCAGGTCCTCGGGCGTATCGATATCGCATTCCAGACCGGCGCCGGAGCAGCGCGCAATGCCCTCGGTCTGCCGCAGCCGCCGGCCAAATCCCCCGTCTGCAGGTGGCAGTGCTGTTCCGGCAAACCAGGTGCCCGGCACCACCGCCGGCACGCCGATGGTGTCGCCCAGTACCGTGGCGGCGCAACCGGATGGTGCAGCGGTTGCCGCGCCCAGCAGCGCGCGCAGATGCTCCACGCGCAGCATCGGTTGATCGCAGATCATCACCAGCACCCGGGCGGCGCTGTGCACGTGGATGGCGGCCAGCGACAGGCTGCCGCCGATGCCGAGCCCAGGGTTGGGATTGCGCAGCCGCTGTGCCGGCAGGTCGTGGAGTTCTTCTTCGAAGCGGGGGTGCTGGGGCAGTACCACCAGAAGCTTGTCCGGCAAGGTTTCCAGTGCCAGCCGCACGCTGCGTCGCAACAGCGTTTCTCCGCCCGCACGCAGCAGCTGCTTGGGCTGCCCCAGGCGCTGGCTGCACCCGGCTGCGAGCACCACGGCCGCATGTCCGGTCATGGCGTGGCCAGCGGCGTTCCGTGCCGCCATGCCTGCAGCTGTGCGGCGATGCTCAAGGCAATCGCCTCGGGACCACGACCGCCCAGTGGCAGGCCGATCGGTGAGCGGAGGCGCGGTTCCAGGGCGCGGCGCGTGTGGCTATCCAGCACGCTGAAAAGGTCGTCCTTGCGACGCCGTGGCCCCAGCAGGCCGATGAAGGGCACGCGCGAGCCTGCCAGCCGTTCGAGCGCGTCACGGTCGAGCTCGAAATTGTGATGCATCACGAGTGCGGCATCGGCCACGCCGGAGGCAGCGGAAGAACAATACGAACCAGCGGCAAGGGGCAGGTGCTCGCGCCAACGGGGTCGCGGTTCCTCTACATGCGCGCACCAGCCCAGCTGGTCCAGCAGGGGTAGCAGAAGCGCGGCCTCCGGGCCTGCTCCGTGCACGTGCACGACAGGCGACCGGTGCCACTGCAGCCGCCAGCGGTGGCTGCCGTCCAGCGGCTGCAGGGCGGCAGGGGGCACCGTGCGGGTGAAGGTGAAGCCGGCGCAGCGGGCGTCCAGCCGTCCATCAGCCTGCAGTGCCAGGTGCAGCGTGTGCGGCCCTTGCAGCCACGCATCGAGAAGCTGTTCGATGCCGCCGAGCTGCGGCAACGGAAGCAGTGCCAGCCACTGGCGACCCCGGCATCCGGTGGCATTGCCGGAGAACAGCGCAGCGTCGTCTCGGCTGTCGATCTCCATCCATGTGATGCACCCTGCATCCACCGCGTTGGCGGCCTGTCGCGCCAGCTCCGGTTCCAGGCAACCGCCGCTCAGCCAGCCCACCTGTCGACCCGGTTCGAACAGCGCACAGGTGCCCGCGCGGCTGTAGCTGGACCCTTCCGTCTGCAGCACCACTGCCAACGCAGCGGCGCGGCCGGCACGCGCCGCGTCGGCGGCGGCCTGCAGCACCGGGCGCGGGTTGCCGCCATCCAGATCCAACGGGGCGGGGTGGAGCGCGCTGGTCATGCGATGTCCGGCAGGCCGGCGAGCAGCTTGTCCAGGGTCAGTGGATACTCGCGCACGCGGATTCCGGTCGCGTTGTACACCGCGTTGGCCACTGCCGCGCTTACGCCGCACAGGCCCAGCTCACCAACGCCCTTGGCTTTCATCGGCGAGGACACCGCATCGCTTTCATCGAGGAAGACCACCTCCTGGTGCGGCACGTCGGCGTGTACGGGTACTTCATAGCCGGCCAGGTCGTGATTGACGAAGAACCCCAGCCGCCGATCCACCACCAGTTCCTCCGACAGCGCTGCGCCGATACCCATCGTCATCGCGCCGATCACCTGGCTGCGCGCGGTCTTCGGGTTGAGGATGCGGCCGGCTGCGCACACGGCCAGCATGCGGCGGATCCGGCTTTCGCCCGAGGCCACATCCACGCCCACCTCGACGAAATGCGCGGCGAAGGTGGATTGCTGGTACTTCTCCTGCAGCGTGTCGAACTCGATGCTGTCTTCGGCCACCAGCCCGCCGGCCTGCGCGGCATCGGCAAGGGCGCGGCTGCGGCCCCCTGCGGTCACCTTGCCGTCTTCGAACTGCGCTGCCGCCGGGTCCATTCCCAGCGCCTGCGCGACCTTCGTACGCAGTGCCATGCATGCGGCGTAGACACCCGCGGTGGAGCTGTTGGCGCCCCACTGGCCACCGGAACCGGCAGCCACGGGATAACGGGAATCGCCCAGCTTGACCGTGACCTGCTGCAACGGAACGCCGAGCATTTCCGCGGCCGTCTGGCCGATGATGGTGTAGCTGCCGGTGCCGATGTCGGTCATGTCGGTTTCCACGGTGACCTGGCCATCCGCGTCCAGGCGGACGCGTGCGCCGGATTTCATCACCAGGTTGTTGCGGAAGCCGGCCGCCACGCCCATGCCGACCAGCCAGCGCCCATCGCGCACGGTGCCCGGGGTGGCGCTGCGCCGCTGCCAGCCGAACCGTTCGGCGCCCGTGCGCAGGCACTGCACCAGCTGCCGCTGTGAAAAGGGGCGCTCGGGATTGGACGGGTCGACCTGGGTGTCGTTGCGGATACGGAATTCGACCGGGTCCAGGCCAAGCTTGATGGCCATTTCGTCCATGGCGATTTCCAGCGCCATCAGTCCCGGTGTTTCCCCCGGCGCGCGCATGGCATTGCCTTCGGGCAGGTCGAGTGTAGCCAGGCGCAATGCGGCCAGGCGGTTGGGCCCCGCATACAGAAAACGGGTCTGCTGTACCGCTTCCTCCGGCGAGCCCCCTGGCAGGTTGCCCGACCATGATTCATGACCGATGGCGGTCAGGCTTCCTTGCGGCGTTGCGCCCAGCCGGATGCGCTGCAGCGTGGCCGGGCGGTGCGTGGTGTTGTTGGCGATCAGCGGACGCTGCAGGGCCACTTTCACCGGCCGCTTGGCAGCACGTGCGGCGAGGGCGGCCAGCAGTGCATCGGAGCGCAGGAACAGCTTTCCGCCAAAGCCGCCACCGATGTAGGGCGACACCAGCCGCACCTTGTCCTTGGCGATGCCCAGGGTACGGGCCAGATCGGTGCGGCCCCAGTCGATCATCTGGTTGGAGGTCCACACCGTCAGCTGGTCGCCTTCCCAGGCGGCCATCGTCGCGTGCGGCTCCATCATTGCGTGCGACTGGTCCGGGGTGTGATAGGTCGCGTCGAGCGTAACCGCCGCCTGGCTGAAGGCCTTCTCGAAATCGCCGACGCGCGCATCGGGCTCCGGCGTCTGCAGGGAAGCGCCTGCCTGCTTGGCGTCCGCCAGATCGAAGTGGCCGCGCTGCGGGGCATAGCGGATGCGGATCTGCCCGGCTGCGGCGCGGGCCTGTTCGAACGTTTCGGCCACCACCACCGCCAGCGCCTGGTGGTAGTGGTGTACCTTCGGCCCGCCCAGCAGCGGCGCGGCGTTGCGCTTGACCGGATGCAGCGGCCCGGCGGTATCGGCGGTGACGATGGCCAGAACGCCGGGCGAGCGACGCGCTGCCTCCAGCTCCATGTGGGTCACGGTGCCGGTGGCAATCCCCGCGCCGACCACCACACCATAGGCGGGGGCGGACGGCGTGGCGTCATGCCATTCGTGTGCGTAGGTGGCCTTGCCGGTGACCTTCAACGGGCCGTCGATGCGATCGTGCGGCTTGCCGACGACGGTCTGCGCATCGATCGGATTGCGGCCTGCGGGGGTGTCGAATTTCATGCCTCGGCCCTCACGTCCTGCAGGATGGAAGCCAATGTGCGTTCGGCCAGTGCCAGTTTGAAGGCGTTCTGTGCGGTGGGTGCAGCACCCTGCAGCAGCACCGACATCACGGCGCCGGCGCCCTGAGGCAACGCCGCATCGGCCGCGTCGCTGTGCCACGGCTTGTGGGCGACGCCGCCAAGGGCGACCCGGCCGCTGCCATCGGGCCGCAGGATCGCCGCCACCGACACCAGGGCGAACGCATACGATGCGCGGTCGCGCACCTTCCGGTACACATGCACGCCACCCGGGGGCGGCGGCAGGGTCACGGCGGCGATCAGCTCGCCCTTGTCCAGCACGGTGTCGATATGCGGGGTACGGCCAGGCGCGCGATACAGGGCGTCCAGCGCGATGTTCCGGCGCGATCCGTCGGCACGGACGGTCTCCACCGATGCATCCAGCGCCATCATCGCCACTGCCATGTCGCTGGGATGGGTGGCGATGCAGTGCTCGCTGGCGCCGATCACGGCCAACTGCCGGCTGAAACCTTCGCGCGCGCCGCAGCCACTGCCGGGCAGCCGCTTGTTGCAGGGCTGTGCGGTGTCGTAGAAATAGGGGCAGCGGGTGCGTTGCAGCAGGTTGCCGGCGGTGGTGGCCTTGTTGCGCAGTTGACCCGATGCGCCGGACACCAGTGCGCGGGTCAGCACCGCATAGTCGCGCCGGATGCGCCGGTCGGCCGCCAGATCGGTATTGCGTACCAGCGCGCCGACGCGCAGGCCTCCCTCGCTGGTGGGCTCGATGGTGTCCAGGTCCAGCCCGTTGACGTCGATCAGGTGGGCGGGCGTCTCGATCTCCAGTTTCATCAGGTCCAGCAGGTTGGTGCCGCCGGCAATGAACCGAGCGCCCTGGGTACGCGCCGCTGCCGCTGCCGCCTCGGCGGGAGAGCGGGCGCGCTCGTAGCTGAAAGCTCTCATGCGCTGGCCTCGCCGACGTCCTGGATGGCCTCGATGATGTTGGAATAGGCACCACACCGGCAGATGTTGCCGCTCATACGCTCGCGCAGTTCTTCGGCGGTGAAGGCGCTGGGCGCGTCCAACGCGGCGCTGACGTGGCTCGGTATGCCGGCCTTGATTTCCTGCAGCACGGCGACTGCCGAGCAGATCTGCCCCGGGGTGCAGTAGCCGCACTGGAAACCGTCATGCTTGACGAAGGCCGCCTGCATCGCGTGCAGCCGGTCTGGCGTGCCGAGGCCTTCGATGGTGGTGATCTTCGCGCCCTGGTGCATCACCGCCAGGGTCAGGCAGGCATTGATGCGCCGGCCGTCCACCAGCACGGTGCAGGCACCGCACTGGCCGTGGTCGCAGCCCTTCTTGCTGCCGGTCAGGTGCAGGTGCTCACGCAGGGCGTCGAGCAGGGTGACGCGGGTGTCCAGCCGCAGCGATCGCGCTGTTCCGTTGACCTCGAACTCCACCTGCATCAGTTCCGGTGCCCGTGCACCGGTCCGGTCCGGCTCCGCCGCAGCGACCACGGCAGGCAGGGCCATGGTGGTGGCCGATCCCGCGCTCAACTTCAGCAGTTCCCGGCGCGAAAGGGGAAGGTGTGACGGTGGGCTCATCGTGGCTCCTCGCTGGCTGCGGCAGGCTGGCTGGCGGATTCAATGCCGGGACAGCATGGCGGTGCCGCGGTAGGCATGCGGTGAAGCATGACCCGGTCGCGCATTCATCCGCTGCCGGCTGCGGCGCAACCTGCGTGTCGGCCTTCAGCCATCGCCGGCCAGCGCGATCCTTACCCGCGAGGCCAGTTCGCCGATGGTGAACGGTTTGCCGATCAGGTGAACCTGCGCATCCAGCACGTTGTTGTCGACCAGCGCGTTGCGGCTGTTGCCGGTGGCGAACAGCACCTTCAGCTGCGGATGGCGCGCGCGTGCCTGCTCGGCCAGCTGTCGTCCATTGACCTCGGGCATTACCACGTCGGTAAACAACAGCGCGACCTCTGGATGGGCCTGCAGCAGCGCCAAGGCGCTTGCGGCGCCATCCGCGGCCAGGACCTGATAGCCCAGTTCAGTGAGCGCATCGACCGAGAACGCGCGGACGGCTGCATCATCGTCCACGACGAGAATGTGCTCGCGCCCACCGTGCAGCGGCGGTGCATCGTCATCCGATGCGGCAGCGGGCAGGTCGACGTCGGCCAGCAGCCGCGGCAGGTAGACCTGTACCCGCGTTCCCTTGCCCGGCGCGGAATCGAGCTTCACATGCCCGGCCGATTGCTGGACGAAGCCATATACCTGCGACAGCCCGAGCCCGGTGCCCTGGCCGACCTGCTTGGTGGTGAAGAACGGATCGAACGCGCGCGCCATCACCTCCGGCGTCATCCCGTTGCCGTCGTCGGTCACCGCTATCACAACGTAGTCGCCTGCAGGCACGCCGGCATGCGCCGATGCGGTGTCGAGGTCGACACGCTGGTTGCGGGTCTCGATCGTCAATCGGCCGCCGGAGGGCATCGCATCGCGCGCGTTGACCGCCAGGTTCAGGACCACGTTCTCCAGCTGGTTGGCGTCGGCATGGGTCCACCACAGGCCCGCGCCGAGTGTGGTTTCAAGGATGATGCTGCTGCCAAGGGAATGCACCAGCAGGTCGGTCATGCCGGCCACCAGGCGGTTGGCATCCATCGCCACCGGCTGCAGCGGTTGCTGGCGCGAGAACGCCAGCAGGCGCTGGGTCAGCTGGGCGGCGCGCTGCGCGCCATCAAGGGCCATTTCAATGTACCGGCTGGCGCGCGCGTCGCTGTCGCCGAGACGCAGCGCCAGCAGGTCGAGCGGTCCGATCACCGTCGCCAGCATGTTGTTGAAGTCGTGGGCGATACCCCCGGTCAGCTGGCCGACCGCCTCCATCTTGCGGCTCTGGCGAAGCGCCTCTTCCACCCGCAGGCGCTCGGCGACTTCGGCACGCACGCGTGCCTCCAGCTGCCCGTTCAGCTCCTGCAGGCGCGCATCGGCGGCCTTGCGCGCAGTGATGTCGATCGCCACGCCCAGCACGCGCACGCACCTGCCGAACTCGAAGATGCCGCGGCCCTTGGCGGCGACCCAGCGGACGATGCCGTCCTCCTTGCCGACGGTGCGGTACTCCACGTCATAGGTCTCGCGCCGCTCGGGATCGCAGGCAGCAGCGAACGCGGCCAGGGTTGCCGCGCGGTCGTCCGGGTGCAGTCCGGCACGGAAGTCGTCCATGGTCACCGATGCAGCGGCAGAGATGCCGAACATGGCCTTGGTGCGCGCCGGCCAGATCAGCACGTTCTGCACCAAGTCCACGTCCCAGAACCCTTGCTCGCCTGCCTCTGTGGCCAGCCGCAGGCGCTCTTCACTGTCGGCCAGCGCCGCTTCGGCGGCCTTCCGTCCCGAGAGGTCCAGCATGGCCCCGATCATCCGCAGCGGGGTGCCGTCGGTGTCGCGCAGGACCGCTCCGCGATCCAGCACCGACGCGTAGCTGCCATCGGCGCGCTGGAAACGGTACTCGTCCGTCCAGCCGCTGCCGTGCCCGTCGATCACGGCGTGGATGCCGTGATCGATGCGCGCGCGGTCATCGGGGTGGATGTGCTGCAGCCACCATTGCGCGGTCGTATTCTTTTCCGTGTGGCCGAACAGGCTGGCCAGTGCTTCGCTCCAGATCACCTGGCCATCGGCGATGCGCCAATCCCAGATGGCATCGTTGGTGGCCTGTGCGGCCAGCCGGTAGCGTTCTTCGATATCACGACGCCCGGCTTCGGCGGCCTTGCGGTCGGTGATGTCCAGCGACGTACCGACCAGGCCGATCACGGCTCCATCGGCGTCGCGCAGCGGCGATTTGGTCGACAGCCACCAGGCCCGGCGGCCATCGGGGAAACTCACTTCCTCCTCCAGCTGCTCGCTGTTGCCGCTGGACATGATGCGCTCGTCGGTCGCCATCACCGACGCCGCCTGGGCGGGGTCGCCCAACAGCTCGGCATCGGTGCGCCCGATATATTCCCCCGGTGGCAGGCCGATCAGCTCGGTGGTGCCGTGGTTGCCGATCAGCAGCCGGCCTTGCCGGTCCTTGGCATACATCACGCCCGGTGCCGCCTCCACGAACGAGCGCAGCAGCGCCTGCGCCTGGTCGCGCTCGGCCTCGACGCGCAGGCGCTCATCGATGTCGATCAGCACGCCCGGGAAACCCAGCGCGCGGCCCTGGGCATCCAGATCGACCCTGCCGATGCTTTCCAGCCAGTGATAGCTGCCATCGGTGGCGCGCGCGCGGTACTGGTGGGCAAAGCGCCCGCCCGTCTGCACGGTCTGCTCGATTGCCGCCGACAGCGCGGGCAGGTCCTCGGGATGCACGGCGCCCAGCACGTCCTGCAGGTGCAGTTTTCGCTGCGCCATTGCCGGGTCCAGGCCGAAGGCGCGGGCCAGGGCCTCATCGACCGTGAGCTGGTCGGCCTGGACGTCCCAGAACCAGGTGCCGACGATGGCCCCGGCGGCCAGTGCCATGTTGACGCTGTCTGTGGCCCGGCTGTCGCGGGTGGCAAATGAGGGCAGGGACGTCACGTTGATCTCGAGCGGGAGGAGGGGTGCTGCGCCAGCGTGGCGGCATCAGTACGGGCGAAGGGCGCAAGTCTAGGCAGCCCTGCGTCACGGCTGCGTGGTGCTGGTTCCCGACGGGGCGCAGGCTACACTGCGGCTCCCATCCCGGTAGGGAACAACGATGTCCGCAGCAGAAGCCGGCGAGGCCCTTCGCCAGAGAGCGCTGCACGAGTGTGCCGCGATCGCTGCGGCGTTGTCGTCGGCATCCGATCCGCACCCGGCCATCCATTCCGCGCGCAAGGCCATCCGCAGATTGCGGTCCCTGTTGGCGCTGCTGGAGCACGCAGCGCTGGACGTCGAGGCTGCCGACCTGGGATTGAAGCGCCTGGGTGATGGCCTGTCCCGCCTTCGCGATGCGCATGTGGTGGTCGAGGTCGCCCGGCAACTGCAGGAGCGGGTTGCCGATCCGCGATGGAACGGCGTCATCCGGATGCTGGTCCTGCGTCGTGAGGGGCTGCTGCAGGCGACCCTGCAGCGTGACCCGGGGTTTGCACGCCGACTGCGTGCCCTGGCAGCGGTGCAGCAGCAGTTGGCAGTCCAACCCTGGCAACCGCTGCGGCGTGGCCCGCTGCGCCAGAACCTTGAGCGTAGCTGGCGCCGCGTGGACAAGGCTGCCGTACGGGCGAAACGCGACGGCAGTGCCGCAGCGGTCCACCGCTGGCGCCGACGCGTGCGCAGGCTGCGCATGCAGCTGGATATCGCCTGTGACCTGCAGCTGCACGTGCCGCACAGCAAGGCGTTGCCTGGCCTGGGGCATCGTTACAAGGCGCTGCATCGGCTCAGCGACGAGCTTGGCCGGCAGCAGGACCTGCGGCTGCTGCGCACCCTGGTGCGGGCGATGCCTGCCAGTGACGACAAGCGCTCCGTGATGCAGCAGATCAACGGAGAGGTGGCGCCGGACTGAATCGAGGGGCATCGGGACGTACGGCCACCTGACGTTCCGGTTTGCTTCGAAGGCTGGGATGGTCCCAGCCCCCAAAGTGCTGGCGGAGCGTTCAATCGTCTCCGCTGCTGACCCGCGCCACCCGCTTTCGATACTCATACACGTTGTCGCCGCGGATCCGCTTTTCCTGCGTGCCCGAGATCGAATCGACCCGGCGATCCGAGCCGGTCACCGGCTTGGCATCGATCTCGGTCTCGTGTTCGAACGAATGCGATTTGTCGGTGTTCCGGTAGAACCGGTACAGCGCCCAGTACAGCGCAGTTGCGCCGGCCGGGCCTGCGGCCAACAACCAAAGACCACTGTCATCACTCATGTGCTGGCCACCAGGAAGGCAATTGCGAGGGCTTCGATGATCGTGCCGGCGGTCAGCGCGGCCAGCAGCATCTTCCACTGCTGCACCGGCACGCTGCCCATGGTCTCACCGGTCCGGCCGTTCACCGCGATGTAGTGCAGCATGCCGCCGTTCTTGCCGGGCTGGTGGTACGAGTACAGCCATACCGGCAGGTACATGGCCACCCAGCGGGTGCCGTGCACTTGCAGTTGTTCCTGTTCCCAGCGCACGCCACGGTCGTAACGGCGCACCGTGCCTTCCACCTGCGCGCGGGCGATCGACAGCAGCTGGTCTTCCAGGCGCGGCCGCAGCTTTTCGACGTCCAGGTTACGCTTTTCCGAAGTGAACCCGGCCAGGTACGAGGCGTTCCACTTCACCGCGTTCTTGGTGTCAAACGGCAGAATCGTGTTGATGATGTTGTTGGTGTTGGCGCGCGTGTCCAGGTTGCCGCGCTCGGCAGAGGATTCCAGCGGCAGGTCGTCCACGGTGAAATCGACCTGGCGTTCCACCTGGTAGATATCCGCATCGTAGTAGGTCTGCTTGTTCTTCTCACTGCCACGGGTGTACTCGCGGGTCTTGATCTCACCCTTGCCGGCCACCGCTGCGCTTACGTTGCCGTCGACGATCATGTAGGGCAGGTACACACCGACCACGTTTTCCGGGGTGAACTGTTCCTTGAACGCCTTGAGCGCGAACATCCGGCGCTTGTCGACGAACTGGCGGATGCGCGCGACCGCATCCTCCTTCCTGATATGGAACGGCAGCACAGCGTCGGGCACCGCGCCGTTGGCGATCTGTTCGTTCACGCCGAACACATGCCGGCACCAGTGGCAGCGTGCCGTCATCGTGCTTTCGGTGTTGACCGTGACTTCGGCGCCGCAGCCGGTGCACTTGAAGGTCATCAGTGCAGAGGTGTCGGCATCGATATCGCGTGCGCCCGATGCGATGACGGTGCCACGCAGCTGGTCGATGGCTTCGCCCAGCCCGAATTCCTCCTCCACCCGCGCGCCATGCCATTGGTGACGGCAGTACAGGCAGACCAGGATATCGGTGCCCAGCTTGGGCCGGATGTCGGTGGCGCCGCACTTGGGGCAGCGGTTGAGGCCGTCTTTCAGTTCGGCCGCAGCGGTGTCGATGGCGACCGGGTCGGGCGCCTCGACTTCGTTGCGGATGGCCTCAGGCAGCTTGGAAGTATCCAGCGGGAAGCTGCCGGGCAGGGGAGGAACATCCTGCGGCGAACCGGGGCCGTCCAGCACCGCCGCCGGCAGGGGCGGGGGTGCTGAAGCGGAACCGGGCAGCGGCGGAGGCGTGTTTCTGGGATCGGACATGGTGGTTGCGCGTCCTGCGTCTTCTTACAGTCCCAGCGCCTTGGCCTTCAGCGCGTCGTAGTCGGTCTGGGTGATCAGGCCCAGGTCGAGCATTTCCTTGGCCTTCTTCAGCTTGGCCACCGGGTCGTCGGCGGCAGGGGCCGCCGGGGTTGCCGGCTGCTGCAGGTTGCCCGCGCCGAACATGCCCGACGCCATGCCCACGCCGACAAGCCCGGCGGCACCGCCGTTCTCACCGGCAGACTGGATGCCCTGGGCGACGCTGGCCTGCAGGTTGGAATTGCCACGCGAGCCGGACAGGGCATCGGCGCGCTGCACGGTCTTCAGCAGCTCGCGGGTGTTGGCGTCGTATTCGATCGAGACGATGGCGGTCTTGACGATGGCAAGGCCACGATCGGATTTCCACTGGTAGCCCTGTTCGACGGCGGCCGAAAGGCTCTGTGCAAAGCCCAGCGAATCCTGCTGCAGCTTGGTGATGCGGTTGCCCTTGCCCGGATCGTTGGTGTACAGGCTGAACGCCGGTGCCAGCGAACCCACCACTTCATTGAACAGCTGGCTGGCAGCGGCGTTGTCCAGATCGGT
>Ga0308171_1000630_pt1 | contig 66888 bp, 54 predicted proteins | sample PhyGR1_FD_202135 | JGI IMG/M metagenome (GOLD analysis project Ga0308171, IMG submission 202135) | Phyllosphere microbial communities from UC Gill Tract Community Farm, Albany, California, United States - DLSLSG.R1 | ecosystem: Host-associated > Plants > Phyllosphere > Unclassified | place: USA...
TGAGACTTTTTTCGTTATCTACAGGTAAGTAAAGTAACACCCATCCCCTTAATAAATCCCAACAATAAAGCAAAAAACAACACTAGTAAGAGAAGCATGGGTTGTGGATACATCAGCACAGACCTGTAAGGAAATACTAAATTTATTAATTCCGAAAAACGCCCTAGCCCCGATAGAAACGCTTACTCCGCAGTAAGGATGTGCTCTGAAAGATAACTAAGGCACGAGGAGTAAAGTGAAGAGCGGGATTAAGCTCCTGAAAAAATGAATTACTTTAAATTGGACCGACAGTAAATACTATTCTGCTTTGATATGCTGCTGAGGGAATTGTTACTGATACTCCGCTTAATTGTAATTGGATATTGATTCCTGTATATGATCCTAATGCCAATATAGCTTGATTCTAAATAATTCAATAGCAGTTTGTGTTACTACCTAATAAGCACTTCCTCCTGTAATTGTACACGCCACACATATTGTTGATCCGTTACTAGTTCTCTTTGCAGATAAAATTAGATAATTGTGCCAGGTGGGATTAGCTTCATGCACAGATATTTTTCCTGTACCTAATAATAAAGGAACACTCACTGCCAGTATTACCTGGCTTGTTGCACTTTCATAAAGCCCTGCATAATTACTTCCTAGGTATAGTTACCGTCCAGTTAGTGCCAGTAACGGTTATAGTCTGAGATTTATAATAACAACTGAATAATATCGAAAAAGTGATATAAATAAATTTTTTATAATATAGATAATTCAATTTCATTATTTTTTATTCGGTGATGGTATAAGTAATTATAATAGGTGTATTCGTACGTGAATTTAGATTAGAATAATTACTAACAGCAAGATTAATAGTTAGCCTATGTCCAATTATTAGCACCATTTCCGGTAAAGGCTCCTCCAATTCCTGTAATAATATTGGCAGCTGTTGTGGTTAGGGTTACTTGATTCCTGCAGTTCCTAATGTCCCTCCACCCGAACCTGAGTCAGCGGCTGCTTGTACTGTGATATTTAAACAGGGAATGACTTGATTTACTGAAGCGGTTATTCTTGTTGTAAGTTCTCTTGAGGCAATTGCTGATGTATAGTTAATCCATTTTGTATTATTTGAAGCCGGAACGGTTACAGGTTGCCCTGCTTCTGTGGGAGCAGCGAAATTCAATGTTATAGTTCCTGTTGGTTCTATATCTAATAATGTAACTACTGGTAAGGTAACGGCAACTGTTCTGTTTTCTGTTGTTTGCGCAAAATCGATGCTTGAAATCGGACAGGAAGTAATCATAGAATATAGGTATTTACTTTCACTTTTTCTTTTTTATTTCGTTATAACCTACTTTTATACTTTCCTGTTGGTATTTGATTTCACTTTATTGTTTTGTAATATGAATCGATATTTTTTGTTTTTCTGATGGTTTAATATTAAATTGAAAATTTTCCACTGCAATTTTATATCGTTTATCAAGTCAGTTTCGGTATAATTTTACTTTACATTCATTCTCCGGACCGCAGATAAGTAAAATCAAAATTTTCTCCGATAAAAGCTATTTTTCTATACGTCTGTTCGCCATTTGTTGCTTCAATAATGATGCTTTCTTTTTATCTTTATTAGGCTGAAGTTTAGCAAAACTATATTGCGTTTCATTTTCAGAAAGCTGTATGGTTCCTTCAATACTTGATGCCGTAGTTAATCCGAAATTAAAAATATTCTCTTTATTTGCTAAACTTAAAGATACCAGTAATATGATACACTTCAGTTTTTTGTTTTCCTTTAATGGTAACTAAATTTGTGTTGAATTTAATCCAGCCAGCATTAGTTCCGTTATTAGTTTGCGGTGTTGAATAATTAATCGTTCCATCAGATGTATAGCTGAAATCCTGAAGAAATATTTTTACACTTTGTGGTTGATTGCTCGTATTTTCCATTTCAATTTTCCCTTTATATACTTTTACCAATTGTTTATTAAAAATATTACTTTGAAAACTTTTGCATATTAGCAATGATTAAATCAAACATTTGTGATTTAAATCAAATGTATTAAAAAGTCTTACACAAATTATGTATAAGACTTCTAATGTTTTTTAAGCTTACGTTAAGCCCAATGAGGGTCTGAAACTGTAGGTTTTCCCGATTCCAACCTTCCGGCGAAATGCCAGATATTATTTCCTGAAGTAATTTTCAGATCATACCAGCCTTTCATTTTTTCAAGATTGAATATGATTTTTTCTTCAGCTTTTTGCAAGGAGATTTTCTTTTGATTTTTGTTGTAAAAATCTTCAAAAATAATAGGAGTGTTGTTTTTATTTAAATTTTTTACAATTAATTCCACCTCATTTTTTGATGAATTATTTTTCAACGAAATTTCTAGTTCAGGGTGATTTTCTCCTTTAAAATGTCTGTAAAAACCATTCGGTCCGAAGACTTCATAATTATATTTTCCTGAATTTACAGCGTGCGATAATTCCTGTTTTGAATATAAAGCGTAAGAAAAATGGAAATCGTCACTATTGAACTTAGTTCTGTTATAGATCAATAATGGAACAGCTCTTTCTTTTAAATTGATCATCGAAATTTTTCCTCTTTCTAAATTCACCAGATAATTGTAAGGAAGAGAATTAGACGGCTTCAAACCTCTTTCCTGAATTTCCAGTAAATTGTCATTAAGCTCGTTTTCTTCATACCATTTCAAATTGGGAACAGGTTTGTTTTTCGCAGAATTAATAGTTCGAGCATACTCTTTCTGGTCTAAATAATCCATCTTCGGGATTTTTACACTCGATGAATTAAAAGCTGAAGTCAGATCTCCACAAATTGCCCTTCTCCAATCGCTTATATTTTCTACCTTAACATCTTTCTTAAACTTTTTCTGAATAAAATTTTCCAAGAACTGCAAGACAGAAGTATGATCTGAAACTTCGGAATTTACGAACCCACCTTTCGTCCACGGAGAAGCAATAATCATCGGAACTCTGAAGCCCAAACCAATGGTTCCTTCAATTCGTTCGTAATCTTTCAGCTTTTCCTTATACATATATTCCTGATTTTTATTTACATATTCCACCCCTTCTTTTCCATTCATATCAACAGGCTGGCTCGGATTCATCGGTGGAGCGAAAGGTAAAACATGATCAAAATAACCGTCATTTTCATCATAATTGATAATGAAAATTGTCTTTTTCCACGTTTCAGGATCTTTGGTTAAAATATTCAGAACCTCAGAAATATACCATGCTCCATACCAAGGCGAACCGGGATGATCAGAAAAATGTTCCGGAGCAATCAGCCACGAAACCAAAGGTAATTTTTTATCTTCAACATCTTTTCTGAACTGAAATAAAACATCACCCTTTGGCACAACCAATCTGTCTCCATTTTCGTCCTTTCCAATTTCTATATTCCAATAATCTGGATCGTTTACGTTTGTTGTAAATGCTTTTTCGTGAAGATTTTTTTCATACTGAGAAAGCTTTGCATAATTATCAGGATGATATTTAATTTTATCTTCTTCAAGTTCGGAAATCATAGCTTCGAATCTTTCTTTTTGATTCGGATTTTTTTCAATTTCCTTTTTTAAATAAGAAATAATATTCGGAATATTCTGATAATATCCTTTTGAGAATTTTACATTGAATTTTGAAAACCATTCAATCGGATTGTCTGTAAAGTTGCTCAACCAGGCTTCCTGTTCACCAGACATTCCTTTCGGAAGACTGATTTCATTCTGATATATTTTCCATGATAAATTTTGTTCTTCTAAAATTTCGGGGAAACTTTTCCATCTTGCCTGATGATTTTTATCGTAATCAATGTTTTCGTTGTAAACATTTGCTTTTACTTTTCCATTTTGCTGTTCACGCAAAGTTCCCGACCAATGAAAAAGCCTGTTCGGTGTAGTTCCTGTCATCGAGGAACAAAAATATTGATCGAAGATTGTAAACGCATCCGCCAATTGATAATAAAAGGGTAAATCTTCACGATTGTAATATCCCAACGTCAACGGAATATCTTTATAATCTTTATTTCCCGAAGCTTTTGATTGAAGCCATTGATCGTATTTCCCTTTATTCAATGCTTTTTGCTGATTGTCCCAGGAATGCGGAAGCGAACTCATCCAAGTAGATTTTGTATTTCTTAAATCCAGTCGGGAGGGAGCTGCATATTTTCCGGCATCATTTTTCTGAAAGAATGCAGAATGACCATCTTGTTTAATGAAAGTTCTCTGATCTAAAAATCCACGAACGCCTTTTAACGCTCCAAAAGCGTGATCGAAAGACCTGTTTTCCTGCATTAAAATTACCACATGTTCTGCGTCGTAGAAAGTAGACTCAGCATCAGGTTCTATTGTTAAAGCTTTTAAAATTGAAGGATGTAGTAAGTTGGATGTTCCTAATCCTGCTAAAAGTAAGCTCGATTTTTCTAAAAATTTTCTTCTGTCCATATTCAATCGAAATAAAAAAGAAACCGCAAGATAAATGAATTTCCCTGCGATTTCTTTGAAAGTATTAAAATTAAAAAGTTTTTACTGTAACCACCACGGTTTAGAATTAATATTATCGTTTCCTCCGTATTGTGAAGTCAGCGCAGCCTGAAGATTGGCACTGTTATAATTATACTCCGACTGTGGATATCTGAATCTGAATGGTGCTGAAACTCCCGTCTGTAAAGGATAATTCGGGTAACCTGTTCTCAGATAATCGTAGTAAGAAGTCCATTGTGCTTGATGGAACATCGTCATGTATTTCTGTGTCATGATTTTTTCCAACTGAACAGGTAATGTTGCTGAATTATCATAAACAACCAAAGGGGTCGCCAGATAATTATTTACGTTAAATCCTGTAAAATATTGGTTTGAATTTTTAACATAGGTTTGATAAAACGTAAAACTTGCTTTAACTGCATTGTCATAATGCGTTTTCGCAGATCCGGAAATCCAGCCTCTTGCCGTAGCTTCTGCTAAAATAAATTCCAATTCAGAGTAGCTTAAAACAGATGAAGGTTCATTGGTAGCATCTTTATAAAAACGGTCGTTGACTTTAGAAATATTTTTTGCAGTGATTAAAGCTGCATTATCAGAATACGGTGAGGTAGGATTTCCTCCGTTATATGCTGTAAAATCGGTGATTGGTTTTCCGGCTTCTTTTGCTCCGGTTGTCTGAGCTGCAAAAGTAAACAAGCGCGGATCCTGTCTGGTTTTAAATAAATCAATAAAATAATTAGCCATATACAGACTCGAACCATATCCACTGTTGTTAAACATCGTATATCGGCTGTCTGCTGCGTCTGCAAATTTCAGTTCTCCGTTGTCAGCAATGGATATCATTAAAGTCTGGTTTCCTGCAATCGATGCAAATTCTGTAGCGACATTGTAACTTCCAACAGTCGTTTTTTTAGAAAGAGAAATTAAAATCTTCAGTCGGAAAGAATTGATTAATTTTTTCCACTTTGTTGCATCTCCGTTATAAATGATATCGCCAACGATTTTATCATTTTGATTAATTAAATCGTTGGCTTCTTTCAATTCGGTTAAAATTCCTGCCATTACCGCTTCCTGAGAATCGTATTTTGGTTGTGTGATCTGTGTTTCACCTTTCACAGCCTCAGAATAAGGAATGCTCCCAAATTTTAAGCTTAAATTAAAGAAATAATACGCTCTGTAAAATTTACCGATCGCCTGGTAATTTTTATTGTTGATCTTTTCTGCTTCCTGCATCATTTTTGCCGTGTTGAGAAGGCCTTTAGTATAAGTATCGAACGAAGCATCGCCCCATTTCATATATTGATAAGCATTCTCTCCGTCTGTCCCAATCATCATTCTCGAAGCGTACATATTGTCGCCATTTACCTGAAAAGCATTAGTAGAAACATAAGTTAATAAATATTTTGGATCTACACTTGCCTGGTCGTTTGGGTTTTCGTTGATTTTATCAAGATCTGATTCGCAGGAAGTCAGTGCAAATAATCCTACGATAAAGATTGATTTTAAAATATTTTTCATTTTGATTTTCGTTTTAATTAAAATTTAAGATTAAATCCAACTCCGATCCATCTGCTTGAAGGATCCTGAATGTCATTCGATGTCCCTACTTTATAATCCGGATCTGAATAAAGATTTTTGGACTTTTTCCACATGGCAAGATTGTATCCCGAAACATTTACTGTGAAAGTTTTAACAAAACCTTTTGGATTCAGTAAATAAGAAAAGTCGTATTCAAGAATTACAGATCTCAATTTCACGAAAGTTCTGTCGAAAACATTAGCGAATAATTCACTCTCATCTTCTGTAACTCTTGCCTGGTAAGGATAATTCTGTGCCCAATCCTGAAAACTGATTGCCTTTGTATGTGGAGTGTAAGTTCCTGTTGAAGAGTTATAGTTTACACCATCCGGTACAAAATAGTAAGTTCCGGGATTTGCATATTCCTGATCTCTGTACGCGGTAGAATTCGGATGTTTTCCGCCCCACCACATTTTTTCTACGACCTGAGATCTCATCACACCGCCGATGCTTCCGTCGATTCCGATATTTAAAGTGAATTTTTTATATTTAAAAGTATTGTTGAAACCAAATGTCCAGTCAGGATTAAAATGTCCCAGGTTTGTCGGCGTGTTGGATTTTGTCGGCATTCCGGTGTTAGCATTCAAAATAACTTTTCCTTCCGGGGATTTCTGCCATGTAATATCATAATAACTGTCCATTCTTTCACCTAATTTAATGTTGTTATAATTTGGCATATTTGCGTAGATGGAAGTCAGTTTTTGTTCATACGTACTCCAGTTGATTAACGATTTCCAAGTGAAAGAATCTGTTTTAACTGGCGTTAACCCTAATGAAATCTCAAGACCTTTCGTCGTATATTCGTTTCCGTTCACATATTGAGAAGTGAAACCGGAAGATTGTGCAGTAGGGAACTGAAGAATATTATTATAATCTAACGTTCTGAAATAGGTCGCATCAAAAGTGATTCTGTTGTTAAATAATCCTGCACTTAAACCTAATTCATACGATTTTGTCTGTTCGGGTTTCAACGTATTTTCAACATTTAGAGTGGTCGGATAATAGTATGTAGGATTTCCGTTGAAAGTAATTCCTCCATTGTTTACATAATAGTTTCTGATTGAATAAGGTTGAAAATCATACGCTACTTTTGCCCATGAAGCGGATAATTTTAACAGGCTGATCGACTCAGGCATTTTAACCAGATTCGAAACCACTGCACTTAATGAAGCAGAAGGGTAGAAATACGATCGGTTTGCTTTCGGAAGTGTGGAAGACCAGTCGTTACGTCCTGAAACGTTCAGGAAGAATGCATTGTACAAGCCAATGTCAATTGTTGTGTAGGCACTGTAGATTAATTTTTCTTTTAAATAATCATAATATTTTACAGCTCCTACCGAATTGTCTAAGGTGTATAATTCAGGAATTTTCAGACCGTCGGTTGAAGCATTATCAACATCGTTTTTATAATAAAAGGCTGAACCTCCGGCGTTGATGGCAAAATCAAAGTTTTCTGAAATTTTCTTTTTATAAGTTGCTAGGAGATCATAATTAAGATTCCATGTTTTGGTATCATTCAAAATATAACCACCACTTCTCGGCGCACTGTAATTGAAATAAGAATATGGACTTAAAATTTCCTGCTTATTATGATTTTCAACCAATGAAATTTTTCCTTTTACTGAAAAATCTTTTGTTGCTTTATATTCCAGACCGGTTTGTGCATTGATGACATCAGTTCTGTTTTTATTTTTGTAATACTCAGCACCAAACCATGGATTGTTGTACCAAGCGTAGTTCCAGTTTGCCTGTGCGGTTCCCTGTTGTCCGGGAATCCACATATGGTTTTTAAGATCTCTACCATCAACATCACCACCCATCCAGATCAAAATGGTGTACATATGACCACTTGGATTATAATCGTAATTAGGAATATTTGGAGTGAAAGTCTGGTTGAAATTAAATTTAGTATCAAAAATTAATTTATCACTGATATGATTTTCAGATGAGAAATTAATACCATAACGTTGTAAGTATGAATTTGGAACTCTGTCGTCATAATTCATAAAATTCCCAGAAAGTCTGTAAACGTCTTTATTGTTTTTATAACTGATGGCAAAATTATTATTGTTGATTACCGCAGGTTTCAGAAAAGTATCCAGATTATCGTGATATTGCCAGTCAATCGGAACTCTTTCATATCTCGATTTGTCGTTGTACTGACTTCCCGAAACTCCGCCATACCAGGGAATGACTTGTCCGGTAACTTTATCCCTGATCGGACTGTTCCATTGAGCGATTTTTAAACCGGGAACAAATTTAGGCCCCCAAATCATATCTCCATCGTTTACACCACCGTCGGCTCCGTCCCAGAATTCGTATTTTCCGTGTGAACCGTTTCCGTATTCGGTCTGTGTTTTCGGAAGGTTGGTAAATCCGGCTGTCACCATTGTATTTTGAGAAAACTCAACGGTAAAACCTTTCTTCTTTGCACTTTTTGTAGTAATTAAAACAGCTCCGTACCGACCTCTCGAACCGTAGAGAGCAGAAGCTGTTGCCCCTTTCAATACGTTAATATTATCGATATTATTCGGATCTAAATTTTGGAAAACCGTTTTTTCAACGATAACTCCATCGATAACGAAAACTAAATTTGAATTTCCTCTTAAAGTAAATTCCGGAGCCTGTTGCATTCCTGTTGGGTTTGAAACATTCAGACCGGCAACCTGCCCAGAGAATAAGTTTCCGATACTTGGTGTGGTAATCGTTTCAAATTGTTTGGTGCTGACTTCCTGAGTAGAATATCCGATTTTTTCTTTCTTTTTGGCAATACCTAAAGCAGTGATAACAACACCTTCAATCTGTTTTTCGTTTACTTTTTTCAAAACAACAGAATAATTTCTTTTGTTTGAAACTTCAATGGTATAAGAAGAAAATTCAGGTGAGAAAAACTCAAGGATATCTTTTGGATTGGCTGAAATGGAAAAATTACCGTTTTCATCGGTGATGGCAGTCTTTCCTGTATTTTTGTCGGTGACATTTACACCTGACACACTACCGCCGTTTTCGGATTTTACATTTCCTGAAATATTAATTTCCTGAGCGGTGAGATAGAAGGGAAGTAACAGAACTGCAAAAGTAGCTAAAGTCTTCTTCATTTTTTTTGAAAGCAAATTTAGCGAGGTACTGTTACCGGAATTTTAATGGGGTATTACGATAAAAATATGATTTCAATATGAGACAATAGGAAAAATTAATACAATTATAAACATGAAAAATGTGATAGATTCACAAATTTTCAGTTTTTTAAATATATTATTATATAGGATTAATGATACTTTGATGTTAGAATCTACTCAGAATTCCCCAGTGAATTTTGATGTCATTAAACTTAAAAGGATTTCCGAATTCATTACCGTTCGAAAGCTGGAAACTCATCAAACCGATCGGAATAAAAAAATTAAAGCCGAGCCCGACACTGTAGAGTTTGGGCTTCAAATTCAATGATTTGTTGTTGAGCTGCCCGTACTGTCCGAAGACATCAAAAAAAGCCTGACTTCCCACGAGATAACGATATTCCAGACCTCCGTAATAATAAAAATCGCCGGCGAGCGAGCTTTCGTTGAAGCCCCGCATAGAATTCCAGCCTCCGAAACGGTAGAGTTCATTGGCAGAAAAATCGACTTTAGAATCCATCATCGCCCCTTCAGCTTTTATATTGAGAAAGTGATTTCCGTTGATATGATAATTATGTTCCCCAAAAAAGTAAAACTGATTTTGCGGAGCTTTTATGTTGTCTTTGGTGTACGTTGTCGTCAGGTAATCGTACCCGGCACTGATTCTTGTTTTGTAGAGAAACAGATCGATATCGGTAGGCTCTACCATTTCAAACCAAACCCCGATTCCTTTTTTGTTGTAATCTTTCCCCTGAACGTAAAGGGTATCGATGATGCTTGAGCTTTCAAAAGTTCCTCTCAGTCCCAATTTGTTGCGGGCATTCAGGTGGTAATATAATGCCGGCAGTGCCTTTACATTGGCAAAAGTAGAATCCTGTCTGAAGATATTTACCTTCATATTTAGACCTACATTCGATTTAAAAAGATAAGGAATGTCTGCCTGAAGATCAAAATTCTGCCCTTTGTCCGGATTTCTCTGCCAATATAAATTAACGGTTTCAAAACCATTAAACATATTTCTAAAATTTACGTTTAGCGTTCCGTTTAAGGTGAATTTATCTGTTTTATCATTTCCAAAACCGATTACTCCGTCGAAGGTATTCGTTTTTTTCTTTTCCATGAACAGATAAATCTGCGTGGAATCTTTCGTAAATAACGTTTGTGGCTGACGTTCTAAAGAAATAAACTGATGTCCCTGAAAACTTTTATTAATGGCAATTAAATTTTTGTCGTCGTAGGTTTTCCCTTTGAATTCTTTTTCAAGATTTTTTATAAATCTTTTGGGAACGCTGGTATAACCTTTCACCACAAAACCGTCGATTGTTCTTTTATCGTTTTTGTTAATGTCGAGCTCTACAACGGGATAACCGTTTTTCTGACCTTTGTATTTAGATTTAATCCTGCTGAACGCAAAACCATCATCAATATATTTTTTATTAATACCTTTCTTCGTTGAATCTAAATTTTTAGTAAAAAACTCTTTCTGAATTTTAGTTTTATGTGAAATAGAATCACTGAGGCTTACATACGTTTCATTGAAATTTTTTCCTTTATCATAAATAATTTCGGTGCTGTCGCCTTTTATTTTTACGTCTTTTAATTGGGTGAAAAAGTAATTATTCTGAGCCAGAGAATCCAGAAATTTAACCGCAGAAGTAGAATCTTTTACCTCTTTTTTTACCTTCGTTTCTGAATCGATAAGGAAATAATGCTTCTTCTGCGCTTGTACAAAAACGCAAAACAGTACAAAAAATATTTTCAGAAATAACTTCAACTATATAAATAAAAGTTTGATAATCTTGCTTTTGTCATTCCGTAGGAATCTGGACTATTAAAGGAAAACTCTTTGCTGAGATTCCTACGGAATGACAAAAGTGATGTTTTATTTTTAATTTAAGATTAATACAATAAGAAACTTAATAAGTTTAACTGAAACTAAGCCAGTTTATTATATTTTTTCATCAAATTCTCGTAAGTTCCCTGCGGAAGAATCCATTTCAGAGGAACTCCGATTTTCTGCCCGAATTTACCAAAATAATAATGAGCTTTCCACTTATTTTTAGTTAAAAGTTGGTCTATATATTCTGCAACTTCCAACGGTTCTGTTCCATCGCCAACGTGAGAATTCATTAAAGCGTAGACTTTATCAAACACATTTTTATAAGGCTGAGAAACTTTTGTTTTTACTCTGTTTTCCGCAATATTGGTTTTAATATCACCTAAATGCAGCGAACAAACATTTACATTCCAAGGATACACTTCATATCTCATCGCTTCGGTAACTTTATCCAAAGCTGATTTTGAAGCCGAATAAAATCCGCGGAAAGGCAATCCCATTTCGCTTCCGATACTGGAAACATTGATGATCTGTCCGAATTTATTTTCACGCATTTTCGGCATTACCGCAGTCATCATCTGAACGGCTCCAACTAAATTCAGGTTGAATAATTTTAAAATATCTTCTTTCGAGGAATCTTCCACGGCGCCTACCATTCCCATTCCGGCATTGTTGATTAAAACGTCGATTCTTGTTTCTGTTTTCAAGACTTCTGCGATGGCATTTTGAACCGCTTCATTATCCGTAACATCTGTCGGAATAGATTTAAAATATTGACTTTCGGTGTGCTTTCTGCTTAGGCCATACACTTTATGACCCTTTTTTCCGAAATATTCTGCTAACACGAAACCGATTCCTGATGAGGTTCCTGTGATGATTATAGTTTTTGTACTCATTAGTTTTTAGTTAAAATGATTTTTAAATCTTCCCAAAACATCGGATAAGATTTTTCTACGACATCTTCCTCTTCAATATTTAATTCTTTAATTAAACAAAACGGAGCAAAGCTCATTGCCATTCTGTGATCCTGATAGGTTTTAATAGAAATACTATCTTCAGATTCATTAAAACTAATTGATTTAATGGTAAGATCCGTAAATTCTGTTTCTGTACCCAGTTTTTTCAGTTCATTATGTAAAGCTAGCAATCTGTCGGTTTCTTTTACTCTTAATGTTCCCAATCCTGAAATTTCGAATGGAATTCTCAAAGCAGCCGCCATCACGCAAAGAGTTTGGGCAATATCGGGACAATTATTCATATCCAGCACAATCTTTTCAGGAGACTGGAAATTCGGATCCGGTTGAAGCGTCAATTGATGTTCGTTTTCTGTAAAAATGGTTTTAATTCCAAAAAACGTCTCATAAATTTTTGCAATCGCAGAATCTCCCTGTGTTGATTCTTTATAAAAAGTTTTAAGATGAATTGTTTTTCTTCCTAAGGCTGCGAAAGAGTAAAAATAGGATGCAGAGCTCCAATCGCTTTCTACTTCATAATTCACAATTGGCGAGTGACCATTTACTTCAAATTTTTCAACTTTAATTGTATTTCCGATGAAACTGTTTTGAATTCCGAATTTGGTCAAAATATCCAAAGTCATTTCAATATAAGACCTTGAAGTTACTTCTCCAACCAAATTTATTTCCAAGCCATTCTCCAATTTTCCAGCAATTAATAGGAGAGAAGTGATAAATTGGCTTGAAATGTTTGCCGGAACATCCACTTTTTTTTCAGTGATTTTTCTTCCTTTAATTTTTAATGGTGGAAAACCTTCATTTTCAAGATATTCGATTTCTACGCCAAGATTTTGTAAAGCCGTCACCAGATTTTTGATCGGTCTTTCTTTCATTCTTTTTGAACCTGTCAAAATGGTTGTTTTTCCTTCCTGAATAGAATAATAAGAAGTCAGGAAACGCATTGCTGTTCCTGCGTGATGAATATCAACGGTTTCAGTGTCTTCTGAAAGTGCTTTTTTTAGTAATTGCGTATCCTGAGAATTGGATAAATTCCCAATTTGTATGTTTTTGAACAAACTTTCTAAAATCAACAAACGATTCGAAATACTTTTCGAACCGCTGATTTGTATAGTTGTGTTATCTTTTAAATTTGATTTTTCTAACTTCATTATTTCTTCAGATTTCGGATTCAAGACATCAGATGTCAGACTTAATAGTCTAATTTCTGAAATCTAGGATCTTATTTTAATTTCTCATTATTCTGATGACGATCTTTGTCCCGATCGGTCTTTATCTTCATTTTTTTGTCAAAAGCTTCCTGTAAATTGACTCCGGTTTGGTTTGCTAAACATAATGTTACAAATAGAACATCAGCCAGTTCTTCGCCCAGATCTTTGCTTTTATCGCTTTCCTTCTCGCTTTGTTCGCCGTATCTTCTTGCGATGATTCTTGCCACTTCGCCGACTTCTTCCGTCAGCATTGCCATATTGGTCAGTTCATTGAAATAACGCACTCCAATGGTTTTGATCCATTCATCGACTTGGTGTTGCAGATTGGTAATTTCCATTATTGATATTGATAAGCTCCGATGGTCGGGTTTGAAGTTCTTGAAACATTATAGATGTCGGTAGGAACTGTTGCTGCAACGCCTACATTTCCTTTTCCGATTGCCGGAGAATTTTGTTTTACTCTTAAATTCATTTGAGCTGCAAAATAATTAACGAACAACGGATCTTCATTTTTTATAGACTGCGTCACAATTGTAGTGTCATTAAATTCAAATCCGGCTTCGGATTGATTGGAGTATTTTATTAAACAGTTTTGAATAGCAACATTGAATAAATTCATAGGAGTATATTCAAGATTCACAGAATTATCCCGATCGGAATATACAATACTGTTTCTTAGGTTAAATATCAAAGCTCCAAATTCTTTCACTCCGGAATCATTGGTCCATTCATTAGCGGCAACAACTCCGTTTCTGTTATATGAATGCAGAAGATCAGAATAATTGGCAATGGTACAATGCGTAAAATTATGCGTTCCTCCTCTAAATGCTGCAACGGCAGATTCTCCGCAATTGTTCATCACAAGATTTCTGGCAGTAACAGTAGAACCAATCGCATAAATACCATATTCCTGGAAAGTATGAATAAAAGAATTATTGATTGTAGCATTTGCTTCTTTCATATCCAATCCTTTGGTTCCCCCGAATAATCGTGCAAAATTCATGTTAAGGTTTGATCCGGGTTCCATTTTAATAGAATTCCATGTTTTCGGAATGGTATCATAATTTGGATCATTTCTGTCGCCACGAAGAACTACATTATTCGTAAATGTTCCGTTAATATTTAAAGAAGCACCATCCCGTACTTTCATTCCGCTGTTTTTATGGAAATAAACTTTTGTTCCGGCTTGTATATTCAGAACCGTATTCTCGTCGATGGTAAGATCTCCGTAAATAATTTTAGCCTTGCTATTGGTCCAAGTTGTATTGTTGGTGATAATATTCGGGTTTGAAGATGTTTTAATGAAAAATTCAGCATCCTGAACTACAGAAAATAAAACAACATTCTGCTCTCCTGCCGGGCTTTGAAATAGAATTTTATCTTCAGCAATAGCTTCAGGACCGGTTGCTTCCGGGGCAATTTCAACAAAAATATATAAACTGTCTTTTTTTCTTAACGGAACATCTTTAAAATCGTATCCCGGTTTTCCGTCAACATTTATTTTATATAAAGAAGTTGCTCCTTTTTGAAGATGAATTCTTGGGATCAGAATATCTTTGTCTTCATTATTATATACTTTCACGGCGTATGTTTCAGAACGAACCTGATGATAAACAGTGTCGCAGAATACCGTGTCTCTCGAAAAACTTAACTGTTGTGACGGTGCATCAAAGCTGATGTCATCTTTATTACAAGATACAGCCATTAAAAGCATCCAGAAAGAAAAAGCCAGTAATAATTTGAATTTCATCTAAATTAAAGTTTAAATAGATTTCAAATTTAACGAAAATACTTTGAATTTCTTATCAATGAAAAAAAATGAGTAGAGTATTTGTATATTATAAAAATTATTGTATTTTTGCAACCTAAAATTTAGCAGAAGAAATACCATTACTATTTCGAAAGCAAAACTTTAATTTTTTAAAATTGTATTATGAAAAACGGAATTCACCCAGAAAATTATAGACTTGTTGTTTTCAAAGATATGAGTAACGACGAGGTATTTTTATGTAAGTCTACAGCAGACACAAAAGACACTATCGAGTTTGAAGGAACTGAGTACCCATTGATTAAAATGGAAATCTCTTCTACTTCTCACCCTTTCTACACAGGAAAAACTAAATTAGTTGATACTGCAGGTAGAGTTGATAAGTTTATGAACAAATACAAAAAATTCGCTAAGTAATTTTTGTAATTCAACGATATTAAAGTCTTTCGATCTTTCGGAAGACTTTTTTGTTTAAATTAAACCCGATTGTATTGCTGTTTTTACGAGTTCCGATACTTTATTGCAATTCATTTTTCTAAGAATATTTTTTCGATGTGTTGTTACAGTATGATATGAAATGTTAAACCTTTCAGCAATTTCTTTTGCAGATAAGCCTTCTGTTAGAGCAGTGAGAATCTGTATCTCTCTCTTTGTTAATCTAAAATCAACTCCTTGTTTTTTCTTTTTTTCATAAAACATCTGGTGAAAATCATCTCTGCTTCCAAAACCTGAAATGACTACCGTGTAAGGATTTTCTTTAATGAGATGCTGTATATCAGAATGAATATTAATTGCCTGCGCTAAGTTGCCATTTTTATCTCTGTGGGTATGGATTGCCTGATGGTGGAACATTTTGTACTTTCCGTCTCCTACGTTCATTCTGAAACAATAGCTTGATTTTATTTCTTTTTGATTTTCCCATCCAATTTCATACATTTTCTCGATTGACATTCTTTCGGCTTCCATGACAAACTCCATATCATCAGGATGTATGAGGTCAATAATTTCTTTTAAATGCATTGGAATTTCTTTTAAACCGTGCATTTTCAAAATATTCCGATGTACACCATTCACACTGCTGTCATGAAAATTTAAAGTGTAATAATAAAATTCTCCGGGAGCAAACATCCCTCCTATGAAATCTTCAATTTTGGGAACAGGAAGTTTTATTTTTTTATTTTGAAGAATTTCGGGGTAATCATTCCAGATTTCTGTCAGTTGGTGCGATTTCTCAGCGCCTGTTAAATATTTTTCATCCATAGTAAGTTTTTAATAAAATTAACAAAAATTATGATTTAAAAATACCCTTTTTGAGTTATTTATTGATTTTATTTTAAAATTCGTTTTGAACGTTAATGTTCTAAAATTAAAATGTATATAGCAGAACTTCGTTTCAGGATTCGTATTTTTGTTACAAAGAATTTTAATTTAAAATATAACTGAACGATGCAATTAGTATTTTCAGATGCGCAATATTGGGAAGATTTTCTTCCGCTTACTTTTACAAGACCCGTAGCAGAAATGCGATGCGGAATCCTTACGTTTTCAGAAAGATGGCAAAAAATTTTAGGTTCCACTGAAATTTCATGGTTTACAGAAATGTATCTTCAGCAAAAATTCAGAGAACCTGAAAAAAAAGAAAGTCTTTTCTTGGTAACAAATTTTCTTCCGACTGAAAATATTATTCAGCAAATTAAAGATTTGAAACAGGGAGAAGCGTTGGTTTATGAAGATGAATTGGTTGCTGCTAAAATTAATATGGATGGTTTTTCTCTGAATCAGATCGAAAAAATGACTGATATTAAAGAAGAGCTTGTTTTCTTTAAAAAACCGACCGACCTTTTCACTTATAATGATAAAGCCATCGATTTCGATTTTGAATTGTTGACAAAACATAAAGTCTCCCAGGAACTTTCCTCAACGAATGGATTTTTAGGAGATAAAAAAGATTTGTTCATAGAAGAAGGAGCTCAAGTAGAATTTTCTACGATCAATACAAAAACAGGAAAAATTTACATCGGAAAAAATGCTGAGGTGATGGAAGGCTGTAATCTCCGTGGTCCGATTGCACTTTGTGAAGATTCTAAATTTAATTTAGGAGCAAAAATTTATGGTGCAACGACTATTGGTCCGCATTGTAAAGTTGGTGGGGAAGTTAATAACATTGTTATTTTTGGTTATTCCAATAAAGGTCATGATGGTTTTGTCGGCAATTCTGTAATCGGAGAATGGTGTAATCTGGGAGCTGATACAAATTCTTCTAATCTTAAAAATAATTACGGTCATGTAAAACTCTGGAATTACAGAACAAAATCGTTTCAAGATACAGGATTGCAATTTGCCGGATTAATTATGGGAGATCATTCAAAAACGGCAATTAATACTCAATTGAATACAGGAACAGTTATCGGAGTTGCTTCTAATATTTTTAAAGAAGGTTTTCCCCCGAATCTTATTGAAAATTTTTCGTGGGGCGGATTTAAAGATGATGAAAAATTTAAATTGGACAAAGCTTACGAAGTTGCAGAAAAAGTTATGGCAAGACGAAAAGTTGTTTTGAATGATGACGATAAAGCAATTTTTAAACATATTTTTGATACGTATTAACGTTATAAATAAAGGAAACTTCAAAATTTTTTGAAGTTTTTTTGTTTTTAATGTAATGAAATGTAAAATCTGACTGTCTTACTTATAGAAACAAAATTAATGACTCAAGAGACCTTTAAGAATACGGTTTTTATTCTCAAAAACGAAATGTATCGTTTTGCGAAAAGGTTTGTCATGAGTAGTGATGAGGCAGAAGATGTAGTGCAGGATCTGATGATAAAATTCTGGCAGAAAAAAGAAGAGCTTGAGCAATTTGGGAATTTAAAATCCTATGCGCTGAAAGCGGTCCGGAATGAATGCCTGAACAGATTGAAGCATCACGATGTAAAGAAAGGGTTTGCGGATATGCAGCTTCATCGCTCAGAACTTTACAGTATGGAAGTGAATAATTTGAAAGAATATATCATCGGTTTTATCAATCAGCTTCCGGAGAAACAAAAGGCAGTGATCCATTTAAAAGATGTAGAAGAATATGAAGTTTCTGAAATATCGGAAATGCTGGAAATGGAAGAAAACGCAGTAAGAGTAAATCTGATGCGTGCAAGACAAAAAGTAAAAGAACAAATTTCACAATTGATGAATTATGAGCAAAGAAAAATTTCAAGATAAATACGACGAAATCTTCCAAAACATAAAGGAAGAAAAAATGGATTGGGATTTTGAGGATTTCCTTACAAAAACGGAGGGAAAAGAAGATGAGGTTGAAACCCGTAATGACGCTCCTATTATCCCGATTGATAGTAAGACAAAGCCTTCGTTTCCGAAATGGTTCTGGATGGCGGCAAGTTTGGTTTTGCTGTTGAGTGTTGGGTTTATTTTTAATTATAACAATACATCAGCACTCGAAGATCAGTCGAAATTAGTGGAAAATCAGATCAAAAATCAAAAAAATGATTTCATCGAAGAAAATAGTGATCATCAGGAACAGGTAGCTGTAAATAACGTTAATGATTCTATTGCCGAAGCAAAAAAAGATTCTATTTTCCAGGGAAATCAGATGGCAGAGAAAGATGTTTTAGATGAGATTTTACCGAAAAGAGGAAGGTTGAAGAAAGAAAGAAAGCCAAAATTTGTTTACAATTCTTCTTATAATAAAGCATCAAAAGATTCTACAGGATACAAAGATTCTTATGTGATTGTAAACGGAAAAAGAATCGAAAATGTAGAAGAAGCTATTAATGTGACTAAGTATTCATTCCAGATATTTGCAAATAACGTTAGTGAAAAATTAGCAAAACCTACAGTTGTTGACGACGATTATTAATTAACCTTTAAAAAGATTATGCACCTGATCAGGCAATTATAATCAAATAAATAAAATTGACTCATGAAAAAAATATTCATAATATTCGCACTCGCTTTTACTCATTTTTACAATGTGTATGCGCAAGATAAACTAGACCAGCTTTTTGACAAATATCAGGAAGTGGAAGGCGTAACTTCTATCAAAATTGCAAAACCGATGTTCGGGATGTTAAGCAGTTTGGATTTGGGAGATGCAGAATTGGATCAGATTAAACCTTTATTAGCTAAAATTAATGGGCTGAAAGTGTTGATTGCTGAAAAATCCGGCGACGGAACAACAATAAAAGGAAAGATGCTGGATCAGATGAATAAAGATATTTCATCTTATTTAAGCCATCTGAATTATAGTGAAATCATGACCATGAATAGTGGCGGGGCAAAAATAAAGTTCCTTTCTGCTGAAGAGAAAAACGGGATTCTGGATGATCTGTTGCTAAGTATTGACGGTGGAGGAGAAGAGCGTATTCTGGTAAAGCTTGATGGGAAACTGTCTATGGATGATATTAATAAAATTATCAATTCCAGCGAAACAAATACCAATCCTGTTACCAATACGAGAAGTAATTTAACTTCAGGAAATACGACTTCTTATTTAAATGGCGAATCCAGGAATGTGAGCGAATTCTCAGGAATTCAGGTGAGTACGGGCGTAAATGTAGTATTCAAACAGGAAAGCCCGACCAATGTGAAAGTAATTGCTGATGCGGATAAACTTCAATACATCATCACAAAAGTAGAAAACGGAACGTTGAAAGTATATGTTGATAACAAAGGACAGAAAAATTTGAAGTTCAAAAATATCAGTGTCAATGTTTCTTCTCCAAAAATGGATAATATTAAAACTTCTTCAGGAGCAACCTTTACAACGGTAAATGCTGTAAATGAGGCTGATCTTACCGTCGATGCATCATCAGGTTCTGTGGTGAAAGGTAAATTCAATATTGCAAATAATGCAAATGTTGAAGCAACCTCAGGAACCAACATAAAAGTTGAGGTTAATTCTAAAAGTTTGGTTTTTAAAGGCTCGAGCGGATCAGATACCAATATTGAAGGCGGAGCATTAGTTGCAGTTTTCGATATCAGCAGTGGTGCGGTTTGTAGAGGTGAAAATTTCAGAGCAAATCAGGTAGAGGCAGAATCAACGTCCGGAGCAAATCTTTCTGTAAGTGTGACAAATAAGCTAAAAGTAAAAGCGTCTTCAGGAGGTACGATTAAATATAAAGGAAATCCGCAAATTACTTCTGATATCAGCAAAATATCTGGTGGATCATTAAAACAAATCAATTAAAATTCTAAAAATCAACTTGCCATGAAAACCATAAAAAATATTTTTCTGATCGTTTGTACGATGTTTCTGATGCAGTCCTGCATTGTTTCTGAAAGACCAAATATGGCATATTTTTCAGATTCTGGGACCGATTTTAAAGGAGCGAAGTTTGTAAGTATCAATGTTCCGATGTTTTTAGCAAAGCCTGTGATTAAAAAAGCATTGAGAGAAGATGGAAAAGAGAATGAGGAAATTATTCAATTAATAAAAAAAGTTTCTAAAATAAAAGTACTGACCGTAGAAAATGGGGATCGAAAAATGCTGAAAGATTTTGCCAACTACTTAAATGATAATAATTACGAAGATTGGGCAACCATAAAACATGATGGCGACAATGTAAACATTCGGGTAAAGCAAAAAGGAGAAACCATTAAAAATATGCTGATTACTGTAAACTCAGATAAAGAATTGGTTTTTGTTGATGTAAGGGGAAGTTTCACGGCAGATGATATTTCAAAAATGATTGCTTCGGCTACAGATAAATAGGAATTCACATTCATATCATATACTAAATTTTATTTTGTACGAGAAGACCGTTCCTCAATTTGGAGCGGTTTTTTGATTTAAGTTATTGATTATTAAGTTTTATTTAAACTATCAAAATCAATTTTCGTATGTCGCTAAAAAGCCTTAATTTTGCAAGAAAGTAAAGATGTCTATTCATAACAAAATTGTAGAGACAGCCATCACTTTCGATGACGTGCTTCTAGTTCCTTCTTATTCTGAAGTTTTACCTAATCAGGTTTCATTAAAATCAAGACTTACCGACAAAATTACGCTTAATGTTCCGATCGTTTCCGCTGCAATGGATACCGTTACAGAGGCTGAATTGGCAATTGCATTGGCAAGAGTAGGCGGTTTGGGTTTTATTCATAAAAACATGACAATCGCCGAACAGGCTGCACAGGTTAATCGTGTAAAGCGTTCTGAAAACGGAATGATTTCAGATCCTGTTACCCTTTCAAAAGATCATACTTTAGGTGAAGCTAAAGGTTTAATGTCTAAATACAAAATTTCTGGTTTACCGGTTGTAGACGCAGAAAATACACTGATCGGAATTATCACCAACAGAGATGTGAAATATCAGGAAAACCTTGACGTAAAAGTGGAGGAATTCATGACGAAAGATAATTTAATCACTTCTGATAAAAATACCAATCTTGAGCAGGCTAAAGCAATTCTTCTTAAAAGCAGAGTTGAAAAGCTTCCTATCGTAGATTCAGAAAATAAATTGGTAGGTTTAATTACCATTAAAGATATCGACAATCAGTTAGAATACCCAAATGCTAACAAAGACGAAAAAGGTCGATTACTTGTTGGTGCAGGAGTTGGCGTTGGAGAAGATACTTTAGACAGAATTGCTGCTTTAGTTGAAGCTGGAGTTGACATTATTGGTATCGATTCTGCACACGGACATTCTATCGGAGTTTTAAATAAGATTAAAAAAATCAGACAGGCATATCCTGATTTGGATATTGTGGGTGGAAATATTGTAACGGCTGAAGCTGCTAAAGATTTGATTGAAGCTGGCGCAAACGTTCTTAAAGTAGGTGTTGGCCCTGGTTCTATCTGTACGACGAGAGTTGTTGCCGGTGTTGGAGTTCCTCAGTTATCTGCGATTTATAACGTTTACGAATATGCTCAGACTAAAAATGTTGCAGTAATTGCTGATGGAGGTATCAAACTTTCTGGTGACATTGTAAAAGCAATAGCAAGTGGAGCAGGAGCAGTAATGTTGGGTTCTCTTTTAGCAGGAACAGATGAAGCTCCGGGTGAAGAAATTATCTTTCAGGGAAGAAAATTCAAAACTTATCAGGGAATGGGAAGTCTTTCTGCGATGAAGAGAGGCGGAAAAGAAAGATATTTCCAAAGTGAAGCTAAAAAATTCGTTCCGGAAGGAATTGAAGGAAGAGTTCCAAGTAAAGGATCTCTGGAAGAAGTAATTTTCCAATTAGTGGGAGGTTTAAGAGCCGGAATGGGATATTGTGGTGCTAAGGATGTTACCGCATTACAAACTGAAACCAAAATGGTAATGATTACAGGAAGTGGATTGAAAGAATCTCACCCTCATGATGTAATCATCACGCAGGAAGCTCCGAACTATTCTTTATAATAGTAAATTAAATATAATAAATAAGGCTATCTCAATATTGAGATAGCCTTTGTTTATCTATCTATAGGAGCGAGCTAAAAGCCTCTTTAATTAATGATCGAGGATTGGCTTTAGCCGAAACTTATATTAAATTTTAATCTGAAATTAGGAAAATAATTCAACAAAGGAATTATACGTTCCATCATAATCTTCCCACTTCTCATCATTAACAAAAAATGATGGAGTTCCGTTGACACCGCTTCTTACGCCGCCTTCAAAATCATTTTCAATCTTATCCTGAATATCCCCTGTGTTGATGTCATTTTCAATTTTATTAAAATCCAATTGTAAATTTTTAACGCATTCTTTCAGCATTTTGTTACTTAATTGGTCTTGATTTTCATAAATAAGATCGTGCATTTCCCAAAACTTACCCTGATTTCCGGAAGCTTCGGCAATCGTTGCTGCTGACATGGCAAATTCATGAGAATCTGTTAACGGAAAATTCCTGAAGACAAAAGCAACATCGTCGCCATATTCCTCTACAAATTTTTTAACTAAAGGAAAAGCGTGTTGGCAATGTGGACATTGATAATCTCCGTATTCAACTAAAACTATTTTTGCAGTTTCCGGATTTCCCTGAACATGATCTTTTTCGTTAATTGGAATTCTTAGTCTAGACATACATTATGAGTTTTTATTTAATTCTTCCAACGCATCAATAATTCCATCTGCTCCGGGGTTAATTCCGTCCGGTGACAAATAACTCCATTGAATGATTCCTTCTTTATCAATCACATACAACGCTCTTTTAGAAGTTCCGTTTTCTTCGTTGTAAGCACCGTAAGCTTTTGAAACTTCACCTTTCGGATTAAAATCTGCCAATAAAGGATAATGTAATTTTCTGTCTGCCATAAAAGCATCGTGACACCAGGCGCTGTCTACAGAAATTCCTAAAATATCTGCATTGTATTTATGAAAAATACTCAGCATTTCGTTGTATAGCGCAACTTGGTCACCACAAACAGGGCTCCAGTCTGCGGGATAAAAAACTAAGATAAGGTTTTTACCTAAAAAGTCAGAACGTTTCAATTTCTGATCCGGCGTTGCGGGAAGTTCAAAATCCGGCGCTGCAGTTCCTTTTTCAAGTATCATATTTCGTGTGGTTTTTGGATGATAATTAATAATAATGTTTAACTGTAGAATAAAATTAGTGATAACTATTTAATAAAATGCAATCGGTTTATTAAAATTAATATTAAAAATCCTGACTTGTATCAGTGGAAAAATAATTTGATCCAACTGTATTCAAATTGATGGAATATTTGTAGTTGTTTATTGCCAGAAATAAATTTTTAAAATTGAATCTAAGACTGAAAAACTTTTTGTAAAACAGATTGTTCTCCTGTTAAATCACTTCAGATGAGTTCTGATTATAAGATTAATTCTTTCAATAGAATTTGTAAAAACCTTTTTGCTGAATGAATTTCTTTGGAAATTAAATACGGATAATTTTCTGAATTTGTCTGTATATATTTTGTCCGCTTTTGAATTAATTAAGGTTTTAATAATTGTACTCAACTTTTTATTTGCTCTTTTTACAACCTGAAACTTACGATTTATTTAGTATTTTTATTGATGACGTAAGCCAGTCCGTCTGATACCATTTATTTTTAATGAAAAATCTCATTTCGTCTAATTCAGGTGATTCTTTTGAGCAAAGTTGTCGTCGAAATTTGTAATATTCTTGCCGTATTTCTTATTCCCAATCCTTCTTTTGTCAATCGAATAATTTGCAAATTGATGTTTTTTCCATAAGCTTTATAATTATAAAAGTCGATAAATGTTTCTTTTACAATTCTTACAGAAATATTGCAGTTTCCCTGTTTTTGTCGTTCCGTTTTTAATAATATTATTGGAATAACAATCATTACAATTCCTATTTCACTAACTTTGATACACGAGGAATGATCTTCAGTCATTTTAAGTATGTTTTTTTAGACAAAAATAAACGAGAGCAGGTTATCCTGCTCTCGTTTTGTATTAATTTGATTTTAATTTTTACTGGTTTTTAAGATGTTAATTACTTAAATGATCCCATCACTAAATATGATACATGACCTACATTACCCAAGCTGATTATTAAAATGCTTTCATCAACCCCATTTAGATCATTACCCATTTGGAGATTACTTTTTATCTTCACCATATATTTTCTTGAGTTTTTCTATTTGCTGGGTTTTTTGTAAAGAATCTTTTCTTCTTTCCTTTGCAACAATTTCAGGAGCATAAGGTCCTGTTTGCTCTTTTCTTGCTTTTTGATCTAGACAATAAAAAGAAAAAAGAAAATTGCCCGTTATTAATATTATTATTAGAGATGCAATCCAACTTCCAATTATATTCTTTCTTTTTGGTAACTGATCAAATTTATAGTTATAACTTTTCCATAAATCTAAATAATCTAAAGTATAATAGTTAAAACCCAAAATAGATATAAAAGGAACGTAAATTAGAGGTTTAAAGAAAGACAATTCCACATTATTTCCTGTTATAAACGAATAATAATTTATTATAGAAAAAAAAGTCCAAAGTTGTAGAGCTATCATAACTAAACCTGCTCTGAAATTACTGAAAAAATTTCCAAACGGATTTGCTGTCCATAGCATAAATTTATATATTTTATAGAAAAAGTAATAGTATAGTTTTTTTATTAACATAATTAAAATTTTTGTGATCCATAAGGAGCTGTTATAAATCCAGGAATAATTGCTGCATTTTCAGATTGGATATTTTGATAATCATTTCCATAGCCTTCCCAGCCTCCAGGATAAAATGCGTCCACTCCAAAATATAATATTGCAGGTATAGTACCCGCTCCTGTTAAACCATAAGCACCTATTGTTGTATTTAACCCTGCTTTCCCTGGATGTACTTTATTTTTAGAATTTGGATTGTTGTAATAATTATAAACTCCAATTCCATCCATAAATACGCCAACACCAAAAGAAACTTTTCCTGCAATTCCTCCCCATTTTGCTAAGGACGAAGTAGGCATAGATACTTTTGTAGCAGGCATTTTTCCAAATTGGCTCAAGTTTCTTCCTGTTAATGCATAATTCCCTTCTAATCCTCTCCTTATACCTTCTCCATACATCCTCTCTGCATTTAAACCTCCTTTTATACCTGATAAAGTTGCTCCCAAACCAAAAAACCAATTAGCTTTCCCCCCAAGACCATACCAATCTGCTCCCAAACTCATCTCATTACTAACCCTAATCGTATGCATTGAGCCCATATTCCCTTCTCCGTACATATTACCTCCAAGCATATAAGATGTTTGGCTTACTGCTCCTGTAAAGTACGATATTGTAGCCGAAACTCCGGATGATGCTACCCCATAGAAAGAGCTTATCAAGCTCTGAACGTCCGAATCATTCATAGGATTATAAGAGTTCATCTTAGGACTGCCATCATTATTAAATGACCAATTTGTAACTCCCTGCCCAGAATTATTCCATATATAATCGGTTTGTGCCTGAGAAAGTCTTCCGTCTGGATCAAACCTATTAATAACATTATTCAATACATAAGCATATGGGCTTGTTGAGTAATATTTTTCAGAGAGCTGATCCATCCCGTTCCATCGTCCGAGCTCGGGCATATACTGTCGCCATCCGTAATCCAACATTACAGATTCCTGTTGCAGTTCCTTGCCGTTGTATTTATACTGATAAGAAAGGTTTCCCTGCGTAGGATTATAGCCTTCATGCTTCAACCCAAAAGGATAGTAGTTGTTTTCTTCAAGAACTTCTGCGCTGCCGTTTAAGATCTATTCCCAAACTGATCTTATAAGGTTTCAAAAATATGAATTTTAGAACTAACAAAAAAAATCATCACTAACTTTGATACACGAGGAATGATCTTCAATCATTTAAGTATGTTTTTCCCGACAAAAATAAACCAAAGCAGGGAACACCTACTTTGGTTTTGATTATTTCATTTTTAATTTATACTGAAATTCAGCGAGTTAATTATTGAAATGCTTTCATCACTAACTCTGATACATGACCCATTCTATCTGTCCAGCAATTATTATGCACCAAAATCCCTTTCTCGGAAATATAATAATTATGGTTGCCTTCAACTTCAAAGTTATAGACTTTTACCTTTTATTTAAATATTCCCTTACCAAAATATGATAAAGGAATATTTATGATTATTTATATTCTTTTTTAAATAAATGATATTCTCTAAAGAAAACATCCACAGAATTTAAATTTTCGTTCTGACTTATTATTTCTATAAAATCCGCCCAAGTTGCATTATTTTCAAGATTAAACTTTTTTTGTAACCAATTATAAAAATCATATCTAAAATCATATTCTGCCCTATTTCCTAAGCGAATGCTATCATTAAGTAAATAACCCGAAAGAAATGCACTTAATAGAAATATACTTCTTTCTCCTACATATACTTCCGGTCTTCTTTCTATATGTAACATTAATTCTTCAAAATTCATAATTATTTATTTTCGATAAACAATTTATACTCTCTAAAGAATACATCCACAGAATCTAAATTTTCTTTTTGACTTATTTCGGTTATTATAGTTGACCAACCAAGTTCTAATTCATATTTAAACTTATTTCGTAACCATTCTCCAAAGTCATATCTGAAATCATATTTAGTTCTTTCTCCTAATCTTATTGCATCATTACATAAATAACCTTCTAAAAATGCAGATATTAAAGAGAAGTTTTTCTCTCCTACATAAACTTGTGGTCTTTTTTCTATATGTACCATTAAATCTTCAAAATTCATAAAATTTATTTTTTAAAAAGGGGTAATGGTCGGATGAGGTAATACTGGTGAACCAACTTCCAAATCCATAAGCCACTTTGAATATTCGATTCCTTTAGGAAAAAGATTATCATAAATCATATTTCCTACTTTTACAGCTACGTGTTCCCCAGTATCAGTAATTGATGTATTAAATGTATTTGACCATATTCCTCGTGTTTGAGCCTTTAAAATAACCATTTCTCCTTTCATTCCTTGGGCTGTCATCCTTTCCATTAAACCAGCAGCAAATTGTTTACATTGAAAAATTTGTTTCAAAGCTGATGGCATTGAATCTACAATCGCAGCAACTCCACAGTCATTATGCACCAAAATCCCTTTATCAGAAACATAATAATTATGGTTGCCTTCAACTTCAAAGTTATAGACTTTTACCTTTTCATCCAAGAAATTAATAGATTCTACAGGAGAAGTCGTTCCGTCTAAAGTGGTTAAAAGCATTCCTCTGGTAAGGTCTTTGGCTTCTACCCAGCTTCCGTTTACGTAGAACGGGTGTTCCGGTGTACAGGTAATTGTGGTGCCGTTTACAGAGATTTTCACTAATGAAGAAGAAATATTGCGGGATAGTTCTACTACTTTTTTCAGCTCTTTTTTGCCTTTTTCTTCATTGTAGCTCCATACCAAATCGCCTTCCTTGATGTCTTCAATCTTTTTGCTGCCTTTTTCTGTGGCTACTAAAGTTCCTTCTGTAAAGCATAGCTTAATCAATCCGTTGCTTAGTCTGCTTAATGGCTGACAAACGAAACGACCAATATTCAATGCTTTAGATCCTACGGTTAAAAGTTCTCCACCTGCAAAAGACAATGGCAATTCTAAGAAAAGAAACTGTTCAACTTCTCCCAGTTCTCTTGCTATCTTATTATTTTGTACCGCTATATGGTAGTTAGACAGGCTTTTCTGGTAATTCTGCATAGATTGGGTGGAGCTAATGCCAAAAAATGCATTGGTAAGTGCGCTGTTCACAGCATTCCCGGTGCTGGTAACAGACGACATAAGGTAACTTAAAAATCCAGGACTTGGCGGGGGAGGTGTAAGGTACTGTTCCCCAACGACAACTTCTTCTATAGGGGCGGGATTATTATCTCCACCCGGTTTGTTAGGATCCCAGTGGGGGTCTTTTCCCGGACCATTTCCATTGGTACCACTCATTTTCCTCCCGTCGGGATCAAACATCATGATCGGGTTGTTGGCAACGTAGGCATAAGGTGATGCAAAACTGTACAATTCAGAGAGCTGATCCATCCCGTTCCATCGTCCGATTTCGGGCATATACTGTCTCCATCCGTAGTCCAACATTCCCGTTTCAGCCTGTAGTTCCTTGCCATTGTATTTATACTGATAAGAAAGGTTTCCCTGCGTAGGATTATAGCCTTCATGCTTCAACCCAAAAGGATAGTAGTTGTTTTCTTCAAGAACTTCTGCGCTGCCGTTGGCATTTTTAAAATAGCTCAGACGCACATTTCCCAAATGGTCGCTGTAGCTGTAAATATATTGATTTTTCTCAAAATTGTAATAGCCTTCAGCAGTAGGAACAAACTTCAACGGCATAGCCTGGGTAAGCTTGCCTCCCGAATCTATCTTTTCATACTGAAACCCGTCCAGATATTCTGTGATGATAGAAGTTTCAATATTAGACTTGCCTGCTCCATAGGTATAAATTTTTCTCAGTTTGGTACCATCTGCACGGTACAGGTATTGGGTATTCACATTGTAATCCAATCCTTCAAACCCAAATCTCGGAAGATAGGTTTTATCAAAAGTTACACGATTCGGAAGATCCAGATAGTTGTACGTAATATCCAGAATCCCTTTGTCCTTATGGCTTTTCATGCTTCCGTTTTCCTCGTAATAGGTGATGGGAATTCCTGAAACATCAGGATAGCCTCTGTAGTCTGTTGAAGAATCCGTAACCGAAGTCATCCTGTTCCCGGAATAACCATACGTAAGATCATCAATCCTAAACGCCGGCGCCCCCTGCTGCGCATCTGCCGATCTTTGAAGACGTTTGATGTTGCCGTTCAGGTCATAATCTATTTTCTCAAAATATTCTTTTGCCGAAGGGTTGGTATCTTTCTGGTAAAATCCGGCTGACAGCCTGTTCAGCCCGTCATACACATAGCCGTATCTTCTGAGGTTGTCTCCCGTGGTAGTACTGGTTCTCCAGTCTACTTCCGCAATATTTCCGTTGTATTTTGGTTTTACCTTCAAATCAGAAAAATCAAGATTGGGAGTTTCCTGTCCTTCTACCTGATTGTATTTGATCTCGTAACCGAAGAGTTTCCCGTTCAGGTTTTTGGGATCATTGATCTTGGTCATCCAGCCTCGGATATTGTAGGCATAACTGATACTTTCCAAAGGGTTTCCTACTGATGTTCCCCCGACTTTTTTGCCTGTCAGCTGAGAAATTGCATTGTAAGAATTCTGCGCCAGAATCTCAACAGGATTGCTGTCTACCTGATGTTTGTGAGCCAATAACCTGTTTTGAGAATCGTATTCAAAGGTTTCGGTAACCGTTCTTTCGGTATCTGCATCAATTCTTTTATGTTTGGTAACGGCACGCTGGGTAACTCCTGCAAAATCGATCTCGGTTTCCGTTTTTGTATAACCTCCCAAATGATTGAAGGAGTAAGCGGCAATATTTCTTCCCTCCGTATCATACCAGTTGTACATCTTTGTCCAGCTGTCATTTTCTATATTTTTTATATACGACGCTACGGGCAGGCTTCTGGTGCTTACTGCAAAGTTCTGCGCATCCTGAGGAAGAACATTCTGCCCTAAGATATTAGTTGGAATAGTAACGTCTGAGGGAAGTGGAGGATAGGTATCGTAATAATTAACACTCAGAATGGTGGGGATTTCGCCGGCAAAAGCATTGTCTGTGTAATAAACCGTCATCCCGTTTCGGGTAAATCCTGTAGTACTTCTGCTTTCGGTAACCACCGCGTTATTAAGGTTATTCTGCCTTGAAGCTCTGTCTCCTCCCGTAAGAATACCGGTATAGACGGCTCTTCCAAACTGATCATATTTTGTGACCAGCCATTGTCCTTTAGAGTTCATTGTGGCATCCTGAGTAAGAACTAAGCGGTCGGCTTTGTCATAGACCATAAATTCCCATCCTTTTCCGGGAAGCTTTTTGGCAATCTGTCTTCCACGGGTATCATAGAGGTACTGATAGCAAAGCTTATCGATATTGGTTGGAGTAAGGGGAACTGCCGAAGCAAGAGGCGGCACAACATACGTCAGTCTTCCATAATTATCATAGACGTAATAAGTTTCGGTATCATGCGCTCCGTCATTTTTCTTTACCATCACGGTCTGTCCTTTTCCATTCTTATACTCGGTAGAAGGGTTGAGATCGGCATCGGTAACCGTTACTTTATCTAAAGTAGCTGCAGGATAATTTACCGTCTGAATAAGGGATGTTGAAGGAATACTGTTGGAATACGCAGTCTGCGCCACATACATTTTTACTTCATTCGTTGCATTCAGAGCATAGCTGTAGCGGTTGGGTTTGTCTGCCCATGCCGTTCCCTGCGGATAACTTTCCGTAGGTCTTGCTTTTGGAAATTCTTCGAATTTGTTTTCGGAGTATATTTTTTCACTTCCGTAAAATGAAGCATCGGGTGATGTATAGATGGCTCCGTTCTGACTTACCTGTTGTGGAAGCGGAAGGTAAGTTTTAGACTGTCTTCCGATATTATCGTATTCTATACGGCTTACGATGTCTTTTCCCTGTGGAGTGGCATTGAGAAGAATGCTCTGTTTCGTTCTTGCCAGACCGTCGTAATAGGTAACCGATTCTGATTTTTTTGTACAGTCGCTATTGAGACAGGTTTTTGTATAGAGATAATTCTCCGCCGCAGTGGGCTGTACCTGACCGCGAAGGACTCCTGTCGCCGCCAGTATAAAGAGATAGAGAAATTTATTTTTTTTCATGATTAGTTTCCTTTAAAATGAGTTTTGAATTCCTGTAAAGTGCTTCCTGAAGCATCCAGTATTTTGATAAGCCTGTTGGCATTGTCATACTGATATACCCTTTTAATCCCGGAGGCATCAGTTTCACTGGTAACGCCTACCAAAGGATCATACGTGTAGGTGATTACCGGAAGATTTTTCAGGGCATCGCTTCTTCTGAAAATATTCAGCGCATTCAATAACTGGGTTTCATTAGCCGGATTATCAGCGTCGGCATCCGAGGCAGAAATAATAGAGGTCAATAATCCCTGACTTTGCAGTGCATCATAGGTAATCCCCGATATTTTTGCAATCGGCAGCGTTCCGTGATAGCCATAAATAATACAGTTGGGTACTCCGTCTTTACCGGTAACCTGCAAAACATTCCCATAGCTGTCGTACTTGTCGATCACGGTTTCCGTTGATGGTACTCCGCTCACAGGATCATATGACAACACTCCGGATGGCTCAGAAGAATTGGGCAGTGTATACTGATTCTCTGTTTTCGAAATCGGAGTAATAAATCCGCTTCGGGTGCTTTTTATTTCCGTGATAATAGGAGTAGCCACTTTGTTGGCTGACAAAAGATTCTGATTCTGCATTTCTGAAGCATATTTATACGTTGCCTCTACGGTTTCACCGGAGAAATCTGTGCTTTTTTCGGAGATCAGGTTGCTGAATAACGGCTCATACACTTTTTCACTTGTTGTGGTGAGTATCGTATTGTTTTCACGGTATGCTTTTTCCGTTACAGTCTGTTTCTGAAGGAGAGGATATCTGAAATCGGGAGGAACCAGGTATTTATCGCCTATTGTTTTATATCCGAAAGTATACTGAATATTCTTTTCAGATACCAATTGGTTGCTTGCCGTATACTGCTCTATTTTTACAGGTAAGCCTGTACTGTACTGATTGCTGTAATCCAGTAAAGTAGTCATAGGCTGCATGATCTGTGTGCTCACTTCGGAAGGCAATAAAAAAGTATAACGGGTTGAAAAGTTTTTCACCGAATCCGTTACTGTTACGTTTTTATAAACAAATTGTCTTAGATACTTATCAAGTCCATTAGTGGGATGAGTATAGGTAATCGTCCCATAATCTTCAGAACTGGGCACTGTAGGGTTATCAAAATAATGGTAATTGTAATTCAGGTTTTCAGTAGGTACAGAACTGTTATCGCCCTCGTATTTCTTGATATTTTTAATTCTTACTCCTTCCGTGTAGACAAAAGGTTCAATCTCCTGTCTCATAGCATATACTTTGAAATGCCCGGATACCTTACCAAAAAAATCAAGTTTTACTGAAGAATTAGTAGTACCAAACCATTTTAAATCACTACCACAGGGCACCCAATTTTCAGCATAATAGGAAACAAGCTGTTCCATAGGGGTCTGGGTAACCCCATTGGTTATAGCATAAGTAACACCCAAATGATCTATCTGATCTGTATTTTTATAATACGTAACCCCATCTGCTAAAATGAAGAATTTTTGATATTTTACAGGATCTAAGGTAAGGGTTAATGCAGGAGACGTTTGCCCGAGAGTAAAATCTTCGTCATAGATTACATCTGTTTTATTTACATCAGAATATCCCGGAAGACCTATATAACCGGCAGATCCAAAACCTCCTGTTTCAGAACTAATGGTGTTGGATTCGTATTCATATTCAGTTCTCCCTCCCGTTGGTAAATACACTGTTTTTAAAAGTCCTATAGTACTGGCTGCAGGGTTGGGGCTGGCAGGATTAAAGAACCTTTCGAGTTCAATATTCGAACAATTGGAGAGATTATTGGAAAAGCCAAACTGGTCATAAATACCATTATCGCTATTTCCATTATACTCAAACAAATATTCCTCCTGTTTGATATTATTTTTGTTTAGTAAAGATAAAGCGTTTAAATAATTTCCTCCGTTGCGGTCGAATAATACTTGTCTTGTAATATTTCCCGAAATATCCTTTAAAATAATTTTTTGAAGACTCGGGGGATAAGTAAAAGATATACTGCCCACATTCGGAATTAATATATTACTTATTTTACTTTCACTGGTTTCATATGTTCCTCTTGTATCGCTTACATTACGGTTTGAAGTAATGTATTCGAAAGTAGCCAAGATATTATCCTTGCTATCCTGTATTTTAGTCAAATGGAATGCACCGTGATACAATTCCACAAAATTTTTCTGTACAAAAATATTATCATTGATGCCTCTGTAATAGGAAATATCAGGCTTGTCGAAAATATATTTTAATCCTTTGGTATCGATCACCGTAAAAGATTTTATCTTGTAGATTAAGGTATCTGTAGTATTCTTCTCAATCAGGATTTTACTTTTAAAACCGTTTTCGGAAATGCCTACATATTTGTGCGCCACTTTATCATAATTGACCATAAATTTCCCCGACTCTCCAGGAATACTGTATTGAAATGCATTTCCGCTGATAATATTCTCAAATAGTCCGGTATTGGTAATGCTATAATCTACAGGATAAGCATGGGATACCCGAACTACCGCATAATCCGTAGACAAGCTCCATCCTTTCCCGATATCACCTACTAAATTTTGATTTGACGTCCTGTTGGCATTATAATCTATCCCGAAGTTGAAAGACAGTTTGGGTGAACTTGTAGGAACCGTAAAAAGGGGAAAACCGATGGATGGTAAACCATTGGCAATATTTCCCTCGGGTGTTTTGTTATAAGAATCTTTCTGTACTTCAAAGCCGTTTCCCTGGGCTTTTACAATACCGGTACTTATTAAAAGTAAAAAGATCGCCGTCATATATTGTATGAAGGCATAGTAATTTTTCTTCATTGTGTTTATTTTTTTATAAGTTTGGCATTCGCCGTTCTATTTGTATCCGTTTTAATCACCACCAAGTAAGCTCCCTGAATCAAAGCCTGCGTATTGATTTTGGTGATTTTGTTTTTAGTTTTCATCGTATAAAACTGTCTTCCTCCCATGTCATACAGCGTAATATCCGCTTCCTTGAAATCAAAACCTATTTCTACATAGGCATAATCTGATACCGGGTTCGGATAAACTTTGATGTCCTGCTTTTCGATCAGCTTATCAAGCTGCTTATCTCCCAGCTTCACGATCTTCCAGTTCTCTTTTCCTAATTCTTCTGCGCTTGTTCCTGCAAGGATGATCGATCCATCCCCGTTTAATTTAATATCAGACAATCTTTCTTCTCTCTTTCTGGATTCACCCTTTACGTGCTTTCTCCACTGCTCTTTACCGTTTTGATCCAGATATAGTATCCAGAATGTTTCGTCATCAGTTTCAATTTTCCCCTCAGCCTGCGTATAGCCGCCCAGCAGGATTCCTGTGGTAATGTCTTGATTCTTGGCTCTTGTATCTAGAGTCTTTGTTATTACACTCATTCCCATTAACACATCCCTGTTTTTGAAATTGAAAGACTTCTGCAAGATTTCTTCGCCTCTCTCGTCTAAGGAGATTAACCACAGGTCTGTTCCTTCCTCAACGCCAACGGTTTTATTTCCAGATCTTTCTGATCTTGATTCTCCTCCGATCAAATATCCTGTTGAAGTCAAAGCTAAAGTTCTTACATGATCATCACCTTTTCCTCCGAAATTCTTTTCCCATTCTAACTTGCCATCTCTATTCAGTTTAATTATCCAATAATCTCCTTCGCCCTCATTTGACGTTTTCTTTGATCCTCCAATTGAGCTTCTGGAATAGATCCCTAATAAAGCGCCACCATCTTTGGTCGGAATCATTTTTTCCACTTCATCCAATCCTTTTCCGCCTAAAACCAATTGCGATAATTCTTTCCCATTTTTGTCTAATCGTATAACCAAAACATCCTTAGAGCCATAACTTTTAGCAGAGTTTTGAACATTTCCTGCTACAAAAAATCCCAAATCCGTCGTCTGAATCACGGCTCGGGCTTCTTCATCAGAACTTCCGCCAATGGTTTTCTGCCATAATTCATCCCCGAACTCATTGATTCTGATCAGCCAGATGTCAGATCCGCCTTTGGAATCCTCTTTTTTATCCAGTCCTTTCCCTGAATAACTCGTTCCAGAAAGTAAAAAACCTCCTTCCTGGGTATTCACCGTAGCCGAAAGAAAATCATGGTTCTTTCCTGAAAAATACTTTTCCCAGACTTCTTCACCCTGCTGATTCAGCTTAACTAAATGAAAATCGTATCCATTATTCTGCTTACTACCTCCTGCCTGTTTTTGGCTTTGAATGGAACTTCCGGTAATCAGATACTGTTGGTCGATGGTTCTGGTGACCTGTGAAAGGAAATCCTGTGTCGAGGATTTGATGTCTTTCTGCCACAACACTTCCTGCGCAGATAAGCCCAAGACAGTGCCTAAGAACAGTGCACCTGTATAGAATTTTTTCATTCCCGTGTTTATATTTAAGTGGTTAATTATTAATTTTTAAATCGCTGCAAAAGTATTGCTTTTACCTCACATCCATAAGATGTATGAAGTACTTTTAATATGAATTTCATCATCACTGCAAAAATAGCTTACCCATGCGACAGAACCTGTCGTATTATTAAGATGCAGAAAAAGTGAAAAAGGTTGGAAACAGACTTATTATTTCGATAAAAAAGAAAAACCCTTCAGTGAATCTAAAAGGTTTAATATTTTAAAAGGAAAATTTATTTATTTGTGCAAGTTATCTTTAAAATCATCAATTCTAAAATCAGTCAGAGCATTTCCTTTTTCAATTTTTTCTTTTGAGTATAATCGGAAATCATTTTCAGTTTTTTCCAAAAGATGATCATAAGGTCCTACATGAGAAATCAGTTTCACTAAAACCGGAGAAATTTCAAGACAGATAAAAAGTCCCATAATGAAGGTCGCTGCCAGGCCAATAATTGCTGAATTTTTTCCTAACTCATCCAACGCTTGTAATCTTGCTGCAAATCCGTTAAATTTATCTTCAAAAGTTTCTGTGGATTTTCTTTCGGTTTCAAGATTAGAATATACTTTTGAGATTTCTTTATCTAAATATTCCAATCTTGAAGCAACTTGTTTTTGGTAGTTTTCGAGATCATTTTTTCTCTGCTCTTTTAATTCCTGCTTGCGTTTTGCATTGGGTCCAAAACCTTCTTTTCCGCTGGTAAGACCGGATTGTTTTCCTAAAATTTCTTTTTCCAATTCTACTGATGCAGAGTCGTAAGATTTTTGATATTGAGCAATCTTTTCAGAAATCTGTTTCTTTTCGGTTTCAAACGGTCCGCTTTGCTGAAGGATTCTTCCGCTCATTTCCCCCTGAAGCTGTTTTTTGTTTCTTTGAATAATGGTGTTCAACTGCTTATTCACTTCTTTTTCAAAAATTTTAAGTTCTAAAGGTTTAGAAATAATAATTCCTAAGAAAGTCGCCAGAATTAATCGTGGAATTGACATTAAAATCTGGTTCCACCAAGTTCCTGTTTTCTTTATAGAAGAAACGATGTACCTGTCTAAATTAAAGATCATTAAACCCCATAAAATTCCGAATCCAATGGATGTCCAGATGTTGTCAAATACCGTGTACATTGCATACCCTGCGGATAGCGTAGCAAATATAGCGGTGAAAAGTACAATTCCTCCGATCCCTGCGAATTTGTTCCATTCGCTGGGTGTTTTTCTTAAAATATGAATGTTTCCGCCAGAGCATACCATCAGAAATTTCTGAAACCAATTGATGCTATGATTTACCTGATTTATAGTTTGTTGCTTATTTTTCATGATAGAAAATTTATACAAATGTACTACTAAAAATTATACCAATGTAAAAGATAGTATTATGTTTTGCCAAGTAATTTAATGAATTGGTTTAAAAATTTGGTATTCAATTACTTAAAATATTAAGTTAAATTATCTTATCTTTAGATAATCAACCCACAAAAATTTACTTATGAAAAATGTTGTAAAACTATCATTGTTTTGTATTCCATTGGCTCTTGCCTCGTGTAAAAAAGAGGATATCGTAAACAGTGAACTCAAAGAAGTCGCTGCAAGTATGAATAAAATGACACCGCAGATTTTAAGCGACGGTGTACGTCTCGACAGCGTTTCTGCGCAACCCGGCAAAACTTTGAGATATAATTATACTTTAACAGATGATATAAAAGAAAATGTTACTCCTGAAGAAATAGAATCTTTTAAAAAGGAGTCAAAAGCAGGTGCTTTGAAAGTTATAAAAACGTCTGCTGAAATTAAAGAATTCCGTGACAGAGAAGTTACAATGGAATATGTTTATTACGATAAAAACGGAAAGAAAACCTCTGATTTTAAAATATCCCCGAACGAGTATAAATAAATTATTTAAGACGACCTGGGTTTTGTTTTAAAAAACTTTCCCAGCCTGTATAAGATTTAGTGTCAGCAATTGTTCCGGAATTGAAATGGTGGCAAACCGCAACCGCTAAACCGTCGGAAGCATCAAGATATTTTGTTGGGAATTCTTTTAAATTTAGTAGATTTTGAAGCATTCCCGCAACTTGTTCTTTGCTGGCATTTCCGTTTCCGGTGATCGCCATTTTAATTTTTTTCGGAGAATATTCCGTAATCGGGATGTTTCTGTAAAGGCTTGCTGCCATCGCAACGCCCTGCGCCCGTCCCAATTTAAGCATACTTTGAACATTTTTTCCGTAGAAAGGTGCTTCCAGCGCAACTTCATCGGGATGAAATTCGTCAATTAATGCCAATGTTTTGTCGAAAATATATTTAAGCTTTGTTTCGTGGTTAGGATATTTTTTTAATAAAAGTTCATGGATGGAAACCATTTCCATTTTACCTTTTTTTACGGAAATAATTCCAAAACCCATCACTGTAGTTCCCGGGTCAATACCTAAAATAATTTTCTCTGCAATCATTGCTTCAAAGATATGACTTTCTAAACGTTCGGGAATGGAAAAAATAAATTGAACGCAATTGTATAATTAAAAAGTTTTTTAACTCAAACAAAAATATAACTATGAAAAATTTAATTATCTTTTTAGCACTGCCCGTCTATTTTATATCCAACTTTCTTCAAGTTAAAGATATAAAAGAAAGTAATAAAGGTGCTGCTATCACAAATCTTACGAATAGTTCTAAGATTTTTTATCTTTTTTTTAAAGTAGAGAAAACAAATTCCGGTTCGGAAAAAGTTACTTTACAGGAAAAGAAAATTGTTGATGGAAAATTAAAGTCAAATCTAATTTCCAATGAAAACAATGGTGAAATTGGAGATTTTGTTGTTTCTATCAATGATGCCAACGGAAAAGAAATTACGAGACAGGTGGTAGAAGATCCACTTAATCCGACGAGAGAAGTGTATGGTGAAGACATCAGTAGAAATAAAATTTCACTAAAAGATGCTGAGTTTAGCGTAAGATATTCACATTCTGAAGAAAATCAGACGGTGAAAGTTGAAAAGATTACAAAATCCGGGAAACAATTAGTATTCACTCAAAGATTATAACCATGAAAAAAATTATATTATCACTTTTTATCGGAGGTTTCTGCTGTGCTCAGGTTTTTGAGACCGTTCCGGTTTTGCAGAATGGTGCGAATGATAAACGTATCAATATTGCAGTTTTGGGAGACGGATTTACCACTTCACAACTTGCATCTTTTGTAACTTCTGCACAGAATACGGTGAATTATCTTTTCACCAAGAGCCCTTACACGGAATATAAAAATTACTTTAATGTGTATGCTATAAAAGTTGTTTCGGCAGAATCGGGTGTCAAACATCCTGGAACTGCCACTGATGTTACAGAACCTGTTTTTCCGGTTGCTAATCCCAATAATTATTTCAATTCCTCCTTTGATAATGGAGTTCACAGATGTTATTACGGCAATACAACGAAGGTTACTCAGGTCTTGGCGGCTAATATTCCTGATTTTGATGTTGCTTATATTTTGGGGAATACTTCTCAATACGGAGGCTGCGGTGGAACATACGCTTTTGCGTCATTAAATTCGTCCGCTAATGAAATTGTTGTTCATGAATTGGGTCATTCTTTTGGTAATTTGGCTGATGAATATTGGTTTTCCGGGACAGGTGAAAAAGCTAATAAAACACAGACTTCAAATCCTGCAACCATTAAATGGGCAAATTGGGTGGGTTTGAATGGAGTAGGAGTGTATCCGCATGCTGAAAGCCCGAGCTGGTACCGTCCGCATCAAAGCTGTGAGATGAGGTATCTGAACCAGCAGTTTTGTTCGGTCTGCAAGGAAGCTATTATTGAGAAAATCCATGCGCTGGTTTCGCCGGTAGATTCTTTTACTCCGGCTAATACAACGAATGTAAATGCAAATGCTAACGTAACATTTACAGTTAACGAAATTCTTCCCATTCCTAATACTTTAGTTAATTCATGGAAATTAAATGGAAGTGCGCTTTCTTCGACAACTAATACGGTTACTATTACCCCAAGCCAGTTGAATAACGGAGGAAATACACTTCTTTTTTCGGTGAATGATAATAATCCTTTGGTGAAAGTAAATAATCACAGTACGGTTCATTTTACAAATATCACATGGACTTTAAATAAATCGACGTTGGGAACTTCTAAGGTTAAAGCGACAGAACGTAGATTTGCCATTTATCCGAATCCTGCAGATAATGAATTTTATATTAAAGGAAAACAGGATTTCTCTAAAAATACCAATGTAATGTTATATGATGTTTCAGGGAAATTGATTCCTATAAAATCTGAATTGAAAGATTCTGCAACGATTTATGTTGATATTAATAAACTTCCTGCTGGAAATTATATGCTGAATGTAGAAGAAAATAAAGAATTGATTATTTCTCAGAAGATTGTTATCGAATAAAATCTTAATCAAACACATATCTTAAAATCGGCTGATATGGTCGATTTTTTTATTGTAATACCTAAAGAGTTTGCAATTTTTTCTCAGCAATTGGTGCCCAATTATGATCATGTCTTAACAAAGTTATTTTATCAACTAAGAATTTAGTTTTATATTTTCTGTCTTTGTAAGTGTCCCAGGCTTTACTAAAATTTTCATATGTAAGATCCCTGTAGCCAACGGTTATGTATGGCTTGAATGAATATTTCATGAAATTAAATTTTTCATTAACCTTTAGATAAAGTTCATTCAGGTGTTCATTGGGTTCAGGTTTTACAAAGAGAACCGGATTTTTAGGATTCGCAAAACTTCCGAAACCATTGAGTTCAATTTCAAAAGGAGAAATGTTGGTATCAATTTTCTGAAATGCTTCGTGAATGTCACTTTCCAATTCCAGTTCCCGGGAAAATGGTGGAAACAAAGTAATGTGTGCATCGTTTTTAAGAGCTTTTGAATTCTCATAATGTAAAGCCAGATCCTGCTTGAAGATTTTTATTTCATCAATGATTTGCTGAGGTGGATAAATGGCAATAAAATATAAATTTTTCATACCCTGAATGTAAAGAAATTTAAAAATATTTTAATACATAAGAAAATTATGCATAGATTTGTAAGGTATTAAATATTGAGATGAAAAAAAACAGTCTCTACAAAGGAACGCTTCAGAATATTATTTTAAAACTGCTTTCAAAAGAAGTGAAGATGTATGGGTATCAGATTACTCAACGGGCTAAAGAATTGACGGAAGGGGAACTTGAAATGACAGAAGGTGCTTTGTATCCGCTTTTACATAAGCTGGAAGCAGACGGAATTATTACATCTGAAGTTCAGGAAATTAGCGGCAGAAACCGAAAATACTATCTACTGACCGATAAAGGAAAGAAGCAGCAAGTGGAGCAGGAGCAGGAAATGAAAAATTATTTGTTTAATCTAAATACCATTTTTAATATATGATTTCTTCAGAACAGGAAAAACAGATTACGTTATACTTGGTTTCAAAAAAACTGCATTCTCAGATAATTATTGAAGTGAAAGATCATTTTATTTCACAAATTTCTAATTTGATGGAAACTAAGAATCTGAATTTTCAGGAGGCTTTTTTAGAAACTAAATCAAGTTGGAAAAATGAATTGGAAATGGTAAATGCAGACCTTTTATCTTTCAGGAAAATAACAAGATTAGAAAGAAATATAATGAAACCGATATTCCGTAGAATAATGGTTTTTGCGCTTGCCGTTTCTTTACTGATAGGGATTGTTTTGAGTATTAATGAAAATTTATACCTGTATGTTCAGGTGAGTTTGCTATTAGTTTATATATCAATCACTTTTTACAATTTCTTCTTCAAAAAAATGAAATTTTCAGAATTTCAGCGGATGTCTTTTCATCCGTTATTATTAAGAAATATATTGATGATGTTACTCATTATTCCAGTTGCTGGAATGATATTCTCCCCGAAAGATAATCCTTGGGAATTCCCGCTGAGCCAAATGTTTCTCACGTACGGAATACTTATTCAGATTCAGTTACTGTACTTTAGAACCAAGAAAATAAATGTTTTGCTGACATGATTAATGAAGAACAAGACCAACAGGTAACCAATTATTTGGTTCTCCATAAGCTTCCGTTAGATATTTTGCTGGAAGTAAAAGACCATATGATTTCGCAGGTTTTAGATATGCAAAAAAATGACAACCTGACTTTTGATGAGGCTTTTCATCAAACGCAAAAATTGTGGGAAGACGAATTTAAAATGACCAAATATGCTGTGTTTTTCAGTGAAGAAATTCCTGTTATTGTCAAGAAAATAGTAAAGGCAAAATATAATAGTCTTCTTAAAAAGTCATTATTATTAGCGCTGATTTCTTTTGCGATGAATATTCTTTTTATTTTTCTGGCGGATAATCAGGAAGTATACACAGCGCTTTTCAGAGTACAGAATGCTTCATTCGTGTTTTTTACAGTTGGCGTTTGGGCTTTTAATTACAAGATCTGGAAATATGTAAAGCAGGATTTTAAATACAGAGGCAGACTTTTTTATTCGATGTATCAGCAGAATATGGGATTACTGGTTGTCTCTATGAGCTTAATGGGGCAGATTACTTCAAAAGAAGGCATTTATCCATATCTGTTTTTTAGGGCTCAAGATCACAGTGAACTCCTGTTTGTTTTTGCGACTTTAATTCTTCCTTTTATCACTCAGGTGATGGTTATTTTTGGATTGATTAATTTTTTTGAGCATAAGAAAACATTAGCCAGAATGCAGAATTTCATTGGTGTTTCTGCCGGATAGGAATTTAATTTTTAGCTAAAACTTTTGTTGTGTCGCGTTTCATATCTACGATTGTATTTTCAATCATATCTGTGATTTTTTTGATTTCACGATGAGGTTTAAAAATTAAGCCTTTTCCGTTTTGTTCATCAGCAATGTTAGATAGAATGATTACTGAAGTTTTTGTTTCAGGATAATAAATATTCAGCGAAGGCGAACCCTTGATATATCCGCTGTGAAAATAAGAATCAGGTTTGCCAATATTCATCATGATTCCGTAACCGTAACCCATTTTTCCAAAAATCTGATGATTTCTTTCTGCACTTTTTGCTTCAAACTGTTGTAAAGTTTTAGGTTTTAAGATCTTTCCTGAGTATAAAGCATTATTCCAACGATGAAGATCGTTAATTGTTGATAAAATTCCGCCTGCGGGAATTCCGATGTCTTTGCTGCCTAATCTTTTCGGCATATTCTGAACTTTCCCGAAATTTTTTGCGGTTCCGAGATACGCTCCGGCGAAATCAGTACCATTAAAAATATTCCCTGTGGAAGAATTATTCATTCCTACTTTTTTGAATAACTCCAGAACATTTTCGTCATATGATTTTCCTGAAACATTTTCAATGATTTTTCCTAAAGTATTGAAGCCATCATTAGAATAAAAAAATCCTGAACCGCTTTTAAATTCCAATTTTCCACCTAAAGTATTTAATCCCGAAGTATGATTCAGTAATTGATGAATCGTAATATTTTCATATTCTTTCATCTGAAATTCCTTTACATATTTTGAAACTTTATCATGAATATTCAGTTTTCCCTGTTCCATTTGGAGAAGAATAAGAGCTGCCGTAAACTGTTTGCTCACAGAACCAATCGCAAAAACTGTATTGTCATCAATATTAATTTTATCCTTGAAATCAGAAAATCCCTGATTTTTTCTATACAGTTCCGTTGAATCTTTGAAAACCGCAACACTTCCGTTGAATTTATATTTTGTGAAAACAGAATCAATTTCATTTTTCAGAAGATTTTTCTGAAATGCAGTAATGGTGCTGTCAATGATTTTATTTTTGTCAATAGTGACGACAGGTTTTATTTTAATTTCCTCTTTACATGAAATCAAATTAATAAAAATAAAGGCAAAAGATAGAATGGAAAGTAGTTTATTGGTCATTTAATGTTTTCTGATCTTGTGCAAAATGTGTGCCTGTTTACGGCAAAAAAATTCTTAAACCTGACTATAAATGTTTTATTCTGAATAAGAAATTTTAAAATTATTTTATTTAGAAATCAAATCGCAAAACCAGAAAACATATTCTCCTTTTCCATCATTTTCATCGGATTTTGGTTTCGGATACGTTTTCTTTACCGTTTCTCCAATTTCAAAATCAATTGGATTTTTAAAAATAGGACCATCAAACGTAAACGTATGAAATTCTCCATTTTCTCCGCAAGGATCAATATTTTTGGGCAAATCTTTAATGAAATTTTCATTAATAATTCTTCCTGCAAAACTTTTGTCTACATATGTTTCGTTCACGCAAGTCACAATGGTTTTAAAGCCTAAATCCAGAAATTCATGAATGAGGTCGGCTGTATTGATTTTCCAGAGAGGAAAGATACCCTTCATTCCGATTTGATTTAACTGGTCTTCACGATATTGTCGTAAATCTTCCAGAAAAATATCTCCGAAAATAGAATGGGTAACCCCCTGAGATTTAATTTCATTCATTGTTTTGTTCATGATTTCACGATACTCCTCCATTGAAGGCTCTTTCGGAAGCTCCATTTTGATTAACGGAAATCCTAAACTTTCGGCTTGTTTTTGCAGTAAAGAGACAGGAACGCCGTGCATGGAAATTCTCTGATACTCTTTATTAATACTCGTCAATAAAGAAGTAACTTCAAACTGATCTTCCTGTAAAATTTTATATAAAGCTAAAGCAGAATCTTTTCCGCTGCTCCAGTTGAAGATGGCTTTTGGTTTCATTAAATTAATTATTTTGCGAAAATAGAAAATCTGTTAATAACTTAGAGTTTTTTGTGAGTTTATATGATCTACAAAAATGTTTTTTTAAATAGATGTGTGTAAGTAGTCATGTAAGAGATCGCACAAATAGTTAGATTTGAAATTACGGTAATCCGTAATATATTTGATGTCTATTTAATAAATAATTTTATGTATTTTGATTTTTAAAATATTTTAAGTAATTTTGTAAAAAATATTAACATGGGTGTTTTAGATTTTATTTCATTTGAAGATCCGAATAAAGTTGGAGGTTCTATAAAAGCAACCATACATAAGACCGGCAAGCTTGGATTTTCTTCTGGAGCTGAAGATTTTATGGGAATTAAAGAAGATTGTTTTTTTAAGGTTGGATTTAATAATAATGATACTACTGATGATAGTATATATATGGTTAAATCTGATGATGAGAATAATGCTTTTAAAATTTCTAAAGCAGGGATGTATTATTATATAAATCTAAAAAATGTTTTTGACAAACGAGGGATTGACTATAAAAATAAAAGTTATATATATGATATAAAGAAAGAAAATTCTGAAGAAACAGAGTTTTTCATTTTAACTAAAAGAAAAAAATAATATAGAGGGATAGAAAATATAAAAAAAGGCTGAATAAACAGCCGAGGAAAATTTATCAAATTTTGTTTTTAATTTGGATTGCGACCCCTAATTTTTTAAACAAAATTACTTAAGAAGAAGTGAGATTACCTCATCTACTTTTGTTGTGCAAAGATACTTCAAATGTTTCTTTTTTCCAAAACAAAATTCGGTTTTAACACTCACGAACGTTAGAGTTATTAATAATATTTTAAAAATGAAAATATTAATTATTAAGAATTTTGAATTAAAAAAAAGAATTATAAATTATGAATTATAAAGTATCAACTTTCAAATTTTCTCTTTCAAATAATAGGGGAGAAAAGCACTATTTAGCAAACTTGCCAGGAAATATTGATTTTCTAGATTTATTCGACGAATTTTGTGCGGATATTTTTTCAAATACTAAAAAGTTTAATGAAAATGGGAAAGATAAAAGTCTTACCCTAAGAGAGCCTCATAAATTTAACAAAGAAAAAAGACAAATCTTTGGTAAATTTGATGCAGGAACGACAGGTGACCCAGTGAATATTAACGACCCAGAAACTAATGAGACCAACTATTCTGTGGGGCCTGATGAACTTCAAGCTAGAATTTTGAATTTCTATGCTCAAATTCCTAAAAATAAACAAGAAGGCTTCATTGTATTACAAAGAAAGTCCACTCATAGTATTCAAAAGAGCTTAGAAGACTGCTTTAATAATTTTTTAGTGAGGAAAGGTTTTGAAGGTGAGAATAGAATCCGAATTAAACTTTCACATGCACCAAATTCAAAATTGATGCAAAGAATGATGGAGTTTGGAGAGCTGAAAGAAATTAATCTTGAAAAAAATATCATTCCAAATAGTTTTTCAGAATTGTTCGAAGGTGCAAGTGATTCTAATAATGGGACAATTACGACTCAGTTGGTATTCCAAAAATCAGCTATAAAGGATAACTTTAAACAAGTTTTGTTTAATATTCATAGTAAAAGTTATACTGGCGAGGAACAAGTTGAGATTGAAGGAAATTTTTATGATGAAGTTTCATTTACATTTCAGCTAAATAAGATTACGAAAACATTTTTTGTGAAGAATAAAACAAAAATTAGGTCGGAAATTGATATTACATCAATGTTAGATGATGAAAGTATGAAAGGTGAAATTCCTCTTGATAAATTTGTAGAAATATCTATAAAGCTAATTTTAGAAATTTCATAAAATTATAAAGGCTGTTCATTGAACAGCCTTTTTTTAGATTTCTTTGCCATCACATATTTCTCCTATATTTACCACCTACTTCAAATAAAGCATTGGTAATCTGCCCAAGCGAACAGTATTTTACGGCATCCATCATTACATGAAATAAATTCTGCTGATTGATGGCAGCGTATTGTAATGTTTTTAAAGCGGCTTCGGATTTATCTTCATTGGATTTCTGGAAATTATGAAGCGTTTCAATCTGAACCTGCTTTTCTTCCTCGGTCGAACGGATGACTTCTCCCGGACGAACTGTTGGCGAACCATCTTTTCCAAGGAAAGTATTTACCCCTATGATCGGATATTCTCCTGTGTGTTTCAGCCACTCGTAATGCATCGATTCTTCCTGAATTTTTGAACGCTGGTACATCGTTTCCATTGCACCCAAAACACCACCTCTTTCGGTAATTCTATCAAATTCTGCATAAACAGCTTCTTCCACCAAATCTGTCAATTCTTCAATAATAAATGAACCTTGAAGCGGATTTTCGTTTTTCGCTAAACCTAATTCTTTATTGATAATCAACTGAATCGCCATCGCTCTTCTTACAGATTGCTCAGTCGGAGTTGTAATTGCCTCGTCATAAGCGTTGGTGTGCAATGAGTTACAGTTGTCGTAGATTGCATAAAGCGCCTGTAAAGTCGTTCTGATATCGTTAAAATCAATTTCCTGAGCGTGAAGCGAACGTCCGGAAGTCTGAATGTGATATTTCAACATCTGACTTCTTTCGTCTGCTCCGTATTTTAGTTTCATAGCTTTTGCCCAGATTCTTCTTGCCACACGTCCGATTACTGAATATTCAGGGTCGATACCGTTGGAGAAAAAGAAAGATAAGTTCGGCGCAAAATCATTGATGTCCATTCCTCTTGATAAATAATATTCCACATAAGTGAAACCATTTGCCAAAGTAAATGCCAACTGAGAAACCGGATTGGCTCCCGCTTCCGCAATGTGATAACCGGAAATTGAAACCGAGTAGAAGTTTCTTACTTTTTCTGTGATAAAATATTCCTGAACGTCACCCATTAATCTCAATGCAAATTCAGTAGAGAAAATACAGGTATTTTGAGCCTGGTCTTCTTTTAAAATATCTGCTTGAACCGTTCCACGAACGGTTGCAATGGTTTTCGCTTTAATTTCAGCATAAACATCAGCAGGAATCACTTCATCACCTGTAATTCCTAATAATTTTAAACCTAAACCATTATTGGATGGTGGTAATTCTCCATTATATTTTGGTCTTGCTAAACCTTTATCGTCAAATTTTGCTTTTAAAACAGCTTCAACTTTAGATTCCAAACCATTTTCTGCAATATATTTTTCAACATTCTGGTCGATTGCTGCATTCATAAAGAAAGCCAACAACATCGGAGCTGGACCGTTGATGGTCATTGAAACTGAAGTCAATGCATTTACCAAGTCAAATCCCGAATAGAGTTTTTTAGCATCATCCAATGTTGCAATTGAAACTCCCGCATTTCCGATTTTACCGTAAATATCTGGTGGTAAGGCTGGATCTTGTCCGTAAAGAGTTACCGAGTCAAATGCTGTAGATAAACGTTTTGCAGGCATTTCTGCAGAAACATAATGAAATCTTCTGTTGGTTCTTTCCGGTCCGCCTTCTCCTGCGAACATTCTCGTCGGATCTTCTCCGGTTCTTTTGAATGGATAAATTCCTGCTGTGTAAGGGAATCCTCCCGGAAGATTTTCCTGACCTTTCCATTTAATTAAATCACCCCAATCTGTATATTTTGGTAAAGCGATTTTTGGAATTCTTAAATGAGATAAAGATTCTGTTGAGGTTTCAACTTTAATTTCTTTTCCACGAACGATATAAGAATAAAATTCAGCTTTGAAAGCTTCTTTCGTACTGTCCCAGTTTTGTAGGAAGTCGATGTTTTCCTGTTGAAGTTCTTTTTCAGCTTTTTGATATTCAGCATCTAAAGTTTCATTGGAAAGGAAATTTTTCACCCCTTCAATATGATACATTTTTCTTGCTAATTCAGCTTGTTTTTCAACATTAGCATCATATATTCTATTGTTTTCAACAATTTCAGAAAGGTAACGGACTCTTTTCGGCGGAATGATCGTTACTTCGTCTGTGATTTCCTGTTCAACGAAGCCTTGTAAATTTAACTCAGAATATTTCTCGTTAACTTTTTCAACTAATCTATTATATAATTCAGTTGTTCCGTGGTCATTGAACTGAGATGCTTTTGTTGCATAAACCGGCATATCATCTAAAGGGCTTTCCCATAATAAATGATTTCTCTGGAACTGTTTTCTAACCGCTTGAAGTGCGTCTAAAGCACCTCTTTTGTCAGATTTATTCAGTGCCACCAAATCTGCATAATCTAACATATCGATTTTTTCCAATTGTGTGGAAGCTCCATATTCGGGAGTCATTACGTACATGGAAACATCAGCAAAATCTGAAACCTCCGAACCGGATTGTCCGATCCCCGAAGTCTCAAGAATAATTACATCAGGATGAGCTAATTTCAACACATTTAATGCTAAATGAATAAACGGAGAAACAGAAACGTTATTTTCTCTCGTCGCCATCGAACGCATATAAACTCTCGGATCATTAATCGCGTTCATACGGATTCTGTCTCCCAATAATGCGCCTCCAGTTTTCTTTTTCGAAGGATCTATTGATATGATAGCAATTTTTTTATCGGTGTTGGAGCGTAAAAAACGTCTTACCAATTCGTCTGTTAATGAAGATTTTCCCGCTCCGCCGGTTCCTGTAATACCGATGATTGGGATATTTAAATCTTTTGATTTTTCGTCAATGGCTTTTACTAGTTCAGGTTTTTCTTCTGAGAAGTTTTCAACCGCAGAAATAATTTTAGCAATACTCGTAGAATTTTCAAAATTGATTGAATCTAAATCGCTTGCCTCGACATCTTTTCCGGTTGCAAAATCTGATCTTTTCACCAAATCATCGATCATTCCCTGAAGACCAAGTTCACGGCCGTCGTCCGGAGAATAAATTCTGTCGATTCCGTACCCCATAATATCTTCGATTTCTTCAGGCAAAATTACGCCGCCACCGCCACCAAAAATTTTGATTTGCGGAGAATTTTTCTCTCTTAAAAGGTCATAGATGTATTTAAAATATTCGTTGTGACCACCTTGATAAGAAGTCAGTGCAATGGCATTTGCATCTTCCTGAATGGCTGTATTAACAACTTCTTCGGCAGATTTATCGTGTCCAAGGTGAATGACTTCGCATCCTGTTCCCTGAATCACACGACGCATGATATTGATAGCAGCATCGTGACCGTCGAATAACGACGCAGCTGTCACGATTCTGACTTTATTTTTTGGAGTATATTTTTGGGTTTCCATAAAAATCTAAAAAATTTCTGAATTCTCAAATATAACAATAAAATGGAAACCGGTAATTTAAGTTTAATGATTTGAATTTTAAATATTTAAATAAAATCAATCAATTGAATTTTAACCAACTTAACAAACATTCGTTTAAAATAAGTTTTGGCAAAATGGAAAGTCTGAAATTTGTGATGTTTATTTCAAATCAGTGCATTTTAAATTCTCAGATTAATTTCTCTATTTTTGCACCATATATATAAGGTATGAAAAAAGCGTTGATGTATTTTGCATTGGGAACAGTTTTGAGTTTTTTGATTAATTATTTCTTTTACAGTTCTGAAAACCTTGGACTGGATATTTATTATGCCTTAGCGTTCGGTTTTGCATGGGGAATTGCTTATTATTTGGATACTCCCAATTTTACTTTACCTCAAAAATTAGGATTGTCTTTTGTGGCGATGGGGATTTTAGTCGTAATCGGAACGTTATTATTTACTTTAGAATTAGCAATTCCTTCCATACTGAAATTCTCTACAGTATTTGTAGCGTATTATTTAATAGCAAGTTTCAGAGCGAATAAATCACTTCGTAATTAATATTCACTAAATAATCTTCACATTTCTAATTATTTATACTTTTGTAAGATTTGCCTTACGATAAACTCAATAAATTTTTTTCAAAATAAAACAGTTAATCAATAGATTAAACAAAATATGTTTTTTCATTCCGAAAATAATGTGTACCTTTGCACACCCTTTTAGGGGCAAATTATGTTTAATCTTTAACTAAAACGTGTGAATACATTAAGTTACAAAACTGTTTCAGCGAACAAAGCTACTGCTAATAAAGAATGGGTTGTGGTAGACGCTGAAGGACAGCCGTTAGGAAGACTAGCTTCTACGGTTGCAAAGATTTTGAGAGGTAAGCACAAAACGAACTTTACACCTCACGTAGATTGTGGTGATAACGTAATCGTTTTGAACGCTGGGAAAGTAACTCTTTCAGGAAACAAGTGGAACGATAAGACTTATATCTGGCATACAGGTTATCCTGGTGGACAGAAGTCTATGACAGCTCTTGAACTTCAGAAAAAAGATTCTTTAAAAGTATTGGAAAAATCTGTAAAAGGAATGCTTCCAAAAAACAGATTAGGATCTGCATTGCTTAAAAACCTTTATTTATATGAAGGAACAGAGCACAAGCATGAAGCTCAACAGCCTAAAACAATTAATGTTAACGAATTTAAATAATTAATTATGTCTATAGTTCACAAAATCGGAAGAAGAAAAACTTCTGTAGCTAGAGTTTATGTAAGACCAGGTTCTGGTGTTATTACAGTAAACGGTAAAGATGCTGCAACTTATTTCTCTACAGACGTGATGGTTTACAAATTAAACCAACCGTTTATCCTTTCTGAAACTGTTGGTCAGTATGATGTTACCGTAAATGTTTTCGGTGGTGGAAATACAGGTCAGGCAGAAGCTATCAGATTAGGTATTTCAAGAGCTTTATGCGAAATCAACGCTGAATTCAGATTGGCATTGAAACCTGCTGGTTTACTTACAAGAGACGCAAGAATGGTGGAAAGAAAGAAGCCAGGTCAGAAAAAAGCAAGAAAGAGATTCCAGTTCTCAAAACGTTAATTTTCAGACTTCAGATGCAAGTTTTCGGATTTCAGAATTTATTCAATCTGTTTTCTTATATCTAAAATCTATTTATCAAAACAAAAAAATTGCCCGTTACGTTTAGCATCCAAACACTTCTCCCATCTAAAGAAGCTGTTGATTGCATAAGAAGCGGAAAGTAAACTAACAAAAACAGAAAACATGGCAAAAGCAAATGTAAAAGACCTTCTAGAGGCTGGTGTACACTTCGGTCACATGACTAGAAAGTGGAATCCAAATATGGCTCCATACATTTTTATGGAGAAAAATGGTATTCACATTGTAGACTTACATAAAACAGCAGTTAAATTGGATGAAGCTTGTAGCGCTTTAGAAAAATTAACTTCTGCAGGTAAAAAAGTTCTTTTCGTAGCGACTAAGAAGCAAGCGAAAGAAGTAGTTGCTAAGCACGCTGCTGAACTGAATATGCCTTATATTACAGAAAGATGGCCAGGCGGTATGTTAACAAACTTTGTTACTATCAGAAAGGCGGTAAAGAAAATGAACCATATCGACAAAATGAAAAAAGACGGTACGTTCGAAACTTTATCTAAAAAAGAAAGATTACAGGTTGACAGACAAAGAGCTAACTTAGAGAAAAACTTAGGTTCTATCTCAGACATGGTTCGTCTTCCTTCTGCGATCTTCGTTGTAGATATCATGAGAGAACACATCGCTGTAACTGAAGCTAAGAAATTAGGTATTCCAGTTTTCGGTATTGTTGATACTAACTCTGACCCAAGAAAAGTTGACTTCGTTATCCCAGGAAACGATGATGCTTCTAAGTCTATCGATATGATCTTGAGCATTGTTTCAGAATCTATCAAAGACGGTCAGACTCAAAGAAAAGCTGACAAAGAAAAATCTAAAGAAGAAGGAGAAGTAGTATCTGCTGATAAAGATGCAGATTTCGATTCTGCGGAATAATTAAAGGTTTTCTTTAAAATAAAAAGACCGCTGAATCTCAGATTCAGCGGTCTTTTGTTTGACTAAAATGCGTAAACATTATTTCTTTTTATTAATCTGTTTAGGATTTTGAATGGTTAATAAAAGACTCTTGTTGATATCCTTTTTTGAAGTATAAGATACATCACATACGTTACTTGTTAAAGTATAAGTTCCTTTATTAATGACGATAAAATTTTCACCTTTAGCAGGAACTGCCATGTTGTAAAAATCCTTTCCCTGAATTCTTAAAACCAAATTACAATCAGATTCATTTTTAAACAGAAAGATAACTTCTTTGCTGCTAATGTCTTCATTAAACATTGTATTGAGAAGTTTTACGGTTTTATCTTTGTGTTCTTTTGATGTGGAAGCAACTAAGCGTTTAAATTCTTCGGCTTCAGAAGAGTTGGGGTTAATAGGTATTTCTGAAATTACAGGTCTGGCTTCCATAGCTTTTGCGCCGTTTTTACCTTTGGTCCATTCTGCATTTTTAAGTGCGATTAACTTAGGTTTTAAAACTGTTCTTCTCGGATCGTCGGCATGAGCTGTTTTCAGGAATTTTTCTATTTCACTAATATTTTTACTTTCAAGAATATTTTGTGAATTGCTTTTAATATTACTTGACTTGCACGATATCAATGTCGTAACTAAGACAATAAGTAGGAATCTTTTTTTCATAATTTGTTATTTTATTGAATAAATTTTTTGTGCTTGTTGACTTAAATAAACGAAAATACAAGGATGTGAAATTTTCACACCCTTTATCATTTGAGCAAACTTTATTACTTCAAAATAGGTAATAAGTTAAATTTGTAAACTTCTGTTGTAGTGTTTAGTGTGTTTCATCATTTGTTTAGTTTTTAATTAATTTTGAACTTAATATAAGTAATCGTTTTTCCTTTAGCAGAAAATAATTCCTCATAATACGTTTTGATATATCTTAAGTGCGGAGTATCAGGATCATATTCAGCAGCGCCGTAAATATCGTGGTGAGCTGAAATAATTTCGTAACCAGCACCTTGTAAGTATCCTAATGTATAACCGTGAAGAAATTCAGAATCTGTTTTAAGGTGAACAATTCCGCCCGGTTTTAAGAACTTTTTGTATCGTTCTAAAAAATCGGGATGTGTCAGTCTATGCTTTGTACGTCTGTATTTAATCTGTGGATCGGGGAACGTGATCCAGATTTCGTCTACTTCATTTTCATCAAAAAAATGGTCTACAAGTTCAATCTGACTTCTTAAAAAAACAACATTATTCATGCCGTTATCAATAGCTTCTTTTGCTCCAAACCAGAATCTTGCGCCTTTAATATCAATTCCGACAAAGTTTTTCTCAGGGAAAGTTTTTGCAAGACCAACTGAATATTCTCCTTTTCCACAGCCTAATTCCAGAACAATAGGATTGTCATTTTTAAAGAAATCTGCTCTCCATTTTCCTTTAAGATTAAAACCTGTCAGAGCTTCATCTCTTGTCGGCTGAATTACATTTGGTAGTATTTTGTTTTCTGCGAATCTTGCTAATTTATTTTTACCCATGAGAATTTTAAAATCCTGTAAAAATAACGAATTTTATATAAATGCTCTTTTTTATGTTGAGATTATTTTCTTGCAGAACTTCCCAATGCTACCATTAAAGGTTTTTGGATTGTTTTTTGGGAGGCGTATTCAGCACCGCATACGATACTTGTAAAAAGATAATCACCTTTCTGTACCACAATAGAATTGTCGCCATGTGCAGGAACCGGAAGTCTGTATTTGGTTGTTCCTATACCATCCATTCTTACAATGATGTTACAGTCAGATTTGTTTTCAATCATCACGATACATTCTTTTGTATTCGGATCGTTGTCGAAAAGTGAATTCAATATTTTTACCGTTTTATCTTTATGTTCCGAAGGATTTTCAGCCATCAATGAATTAAATTCTGATGCTTCGGTATCCGGAATAGCCGCAATAGGTGCAGTAGTACTGGAAGATGAACTTGATGAAGTAGAGGTTACGTAAACATTTTGGGGTGAGCTTGGTATATAGGCAACAGCGGACTGCCCAACTTGTAATTCTCTTTGAAATTTTAAGATCTGTTTTTGTTTAATTGTGGCATTCATTTGCTCGAAACTTATCTTTGTAGAAGTTCCGCTTCTAAGCATGGCAAGCCAGGTCTGCATTTGTTTTACTTTTGGATCTCCCGGTTTTGCGTATTGAATATATTCTTTCATCATGCCCATCACACGGGGTTTCAATACAGATCTTCTGGGATCGTCGGGATGTGCATCTCTTAAGAAAGCATTGATCTCGTAAATACTTTTACTTTTTAAAATCTGGCTGTAATCCTTACTCTGTGCGGAAAGATTAATAAATAAAATTGTACTAAAAAATAGGATTAACTTTTTCATTCATTTGTATTGCGTTAGAAAGTAAATATTTCTCTTTTTATTGATTTTTTTAATGCATTAATCTATAAAACGCAGCGAAAATCACACCATCTTATATTTAAAACTTAAATCTTTGCTAAAATTAAACATAATTTAAAAAAAACAAAAAATGTATATCACAATTTTAGTAATATACATTTCATGAATTTTATCTCAAAAGATTAATTTATTTTATAACATCCTGAAGATGCGAGTTTTTCAGTCTTCGCTGATAAATAGGTAAATATTTTTCGATCGGAATTTTTACAGCTTCAAAATTACCTACCATCACATAAGGTTCTATATTTTCTGATGTATAAACGAATTGAAGGAAATTATCAATAAGGTTTTCAGGAATTTTAAATCTTGTGAAATAATCTTTACCCAGATAATTTTTAATCTGAGCCACAGAGCTGCTCATTTTTTCATACGCCATATAGCGCTGCTTTTTCTTTCTTTCACCGGAAAGAATATCATAAATACTTTCCAGACTGAAGGTAAGCCCGCCGTCTCTAAACCCTGCAACAGGAAGTTGTGGAGAAGTTCCGTCACCTTTAGGTTCTGGTAGCCCAATTACTTTCTTGATGGCAAGTCCTTTGTCTTCTTTTCTCAGAACATTCACATCATATCTTAAATTCCCGGTGGGTCTGAATCTGTTGATGACTACTTCCTGAATATCATGATACGCAATTTTAAGTTCCATTAAATTTTTCTGCTCCATCATCTGGGGAGTCAATTTAATGTCTTTTCGCTCTGTAACAATCGAGGTAAAACGGATCACATCACCAGTATTTGCAGGAATGGAAAAATCTCCGTTGTAATCTGTAAGAACAGTTTTCAATGTATTAAGGTTGGTTACATATACCTGATTCAGGTATAATACAGAATTATCCCTAAGGAAAACTTCTCCTGAGTAGGTTTGAGCATTGATTTTTGCCAGAAAAACCAACAGCAATAGGGTAAATAGCTTCTTCATATTGTGAGGCAAAATTACGCAGAAAACCAATAATTTAAACCTGATTAATTCACGAAAAGTGGTTAAAGTTATATTAAACTTTGATGTAAAATTGTTAAGGAATGTTATAAGATTTACTTTTAGTTAATACTTTGTGAAAATCTTTCTGTTTTATTGAAAATTAATAGTTCTTTACCAAAAGCCAGCTTGAATATTTTACGGTGGTTGTTCCGGAGAATTCTGTCCAGCTGATAAAATACCAGTAGGTAGCTGTATTTACAGGTCTTCCGGTTATTCTTCCATCCCAGATAAATCTGTTGGTGCGGCTTCCACGGAAAACCTCAGCGCCATATCTGTCAAAAATACGGAACACAATATTGTCATTATTCATCAGAGCAGAATAATCAATCGCATCATTGTAACCATCTGAGTTTGGAGTAATTGTATTTATTAAATCGATGATCACAAAAGGTCTTGTATCTTCCTGGCAATTATTAGAATCGCGAACATGCATTACATGATTTCCTCTTGGTACATTCATAAAAACACTGGTAGTTTGCCAATTAGAACCATCAAGGGAATATTCATAAGGAGGAGTTCCGCCGCCTGCCGTTACTGTTACCGTACTTCCGTTAATTTCAATTAAAGTAATGATAGGCAGAGTAGATTCTGTAACATTTACAACCTGTCTGTACGTACAGCCATCGAATGTAAGATCTACCCAATAGCTTCCCACACTTACATTATCAATAGAAGGAGTCGTTGCGCCTGTGCTCCACAGATAAGAATCAAATCCGGGACCTGCATTCAATGTTGTAAGAGTTTTAGGACAAATTACTTTATCTACTAAAATATTTGAGCTTTTAGGAATTTTAATATTAACAGTAATCGAAGCAATTTCTGGACAAACTCCGGGTTTTTCAAATCTTATATAAACAGTTTGATTTCCTGCTAAGTCAGCAGGATTCCCAATAGGAGAGACGTTGTTCTGAGCATTTGCCAACGTTCCGAAGAAACTTACTGTTACCAGGGGATCAGTTGTAAATTGGTTGATATAAGGCATAAGATCAACCTGCTTGATTCCATCTAAATTATCATCACAAACAGTTAGGGCAAGGGTGTTTCTTAATAATGGGACTTTGGCACCAATGATAAAAGTAAGAGGTTTTACTACGGCTGCACAGCCATCGGGAGAATCTACTCTTATATAAATCGTTGTCGTTGCGGTGTAACTCCAGTTGTTAGGAAGTGTGTTGTTATTTCCAACATTGGCATCACTGATATTTGCATAATATCTTACAATCGGAAAATAAGTGGAATTAGTTAGAACAATCGGAGTAATATTTGAAAGAGTAACATTTACAATTCCATCCAAATTATCATCACAAAAAGTTCCGGTATAATTATTTAAAACAACGGCAAGCGGGAAAAGATTCAGTGTGATCTGAGGAATACTTTTACATCCAATTGCATTTTTTACTACTGCATAAACAATAGTTCCGTTCGGTGCACTATAAGTAGTCGGTGCCGTAATTGATGTTCCGGCTGTTTCGTTTTGTGCATTCAGCAATGTTGTGTAATAGGTGATTGTAACCGGAGAATTACTGGTAACATTTGCTGTTGTTAAATTAAATGTTCCCTGTCCTGAAATATCACATGCATTCAAGGTTGCATTATTTACTGTTAAAGCTTGAATATTAATCGTTACCGTTACTGTTTCGCAATCCGTTAAATTAACATCATTTCCACAAAATGTATACGTAAAAGTATCCGTTCCTACTGTCCCGGGGTTGGTTACAGTATATGTAATAATTCCCGTTGTTCCATTGATTGTTGCTGTACCTAAAGTAGGAGCCGTTAAAATCGAAACTGTAGAAGGCACCGGAATTTGTGTTGAACTTGTAAAAGTAGGGGTAATGGTCTGAATGTTGCAAACGCCGTACGTAGATGTGGACAGTTTGGTACAATTTAAAACTTTAAAGGGTTCTGATATCAAAGGAGCACAGTTTCCCATTGTTACAGAGCAGGTGTAATATCCGGATTGGGTAGGTGAGTACGTTGAATTTGTAGCCCCCGGAATAATGTTTCCATTGACATACCATTGATATGAATCATAAATGAGAGGGTCTATTGTAAGAATAATTCCCGGAGCACAACCTCCTCCGGAATTTAAAATAACAGGCTGAGTGGGGAAGCCCGCAAAGAATCCTCCATATCCCACGGCATCACTCCCTGCGTTGATTCCAGCAGTAATAGCTTTAGTAGAAACAATGGTGAGCGTTCCTGTTATATTAGGAATTCCGTAGGTAATCCAGTTTGTTGTTCCTGTCATATTGAAAGGACCAGTTGCTGCCGGAGGAACTCCTCCATTTACAGTTACAACTGCCCCTCTTTCCGTAATGAGATTTAATTTTGTCGGAATATTTAAAATACCATTCGGGTTACCGTTTGAATACACAAAATTTTCATCAATTAAACCTAATTCATTGATTTGCTTTGGTAAATAACAATTCAAAGCCGGAATAAAATTAAAACCTCCGGTTGCGACTTCACTTCCTGTTGCATTGGAATTTCCTGCAAGAACCTGATAGACGTAAGCATTTTTAGAAGTTCTGATATAAAGATTATAGTGATTATTTCCCTGATTCTGATATTTTGTGTCGGGAATCATATAATATTGTCCAATATTTAAAGTCGCAACAGGCGGAATTTCATTGTTTACATAGACCAAAGTATTATTTTCAGTTGCAATAACAAGTGCGCCTTCCATATTGGTACCAATGCTTCCGTTACCTTTTACTAAGGCAAATTCACTTCCTAATCTATCTACAGGAACTGCCTGATCCATCAAAATGTCTGAACTTGTTGGATTATTTCCCGCATACTGTCCGTTAAAGTTTCCATTGGTAACGTTCACAGGTTTATCGGCAACAATTTTTGCTCCGATAAAACCATCTGAATTCCCTGTATTTGTTCCTATTCCGTCGATGATATACGATTGCCCTTTATTTAACGTAAAAGTCATCGATGGCGTAGTGATTCCGTTTGTTCCGTTTGAAAACTGTACGGTAGGTTTGTATCCTGAAATGGTCACAGTCGTATTATCATCTGTCGCCAGAATACTTGTCATAAAATTCAGAATATTACTGTTGACAGTTATGGGTGCGTTGGCTGCATAAAAAAGTTTTCCGGTGGCAGGAATTCCCTTTGAAGTAATAATTTCTGCGTGATTATACACCGAGAATCTCACATTGGCATAAAAAGGAAATTCGCCTTTTACATAAATTCCTTTTGTTGTTGGGGTAAAAAGATCCGTTTGTTGTGTCGTAATAAGATATTCTCTTAAAATGTCAAATTTCTGCGGGCTCCCTTTGCTTATAATTACAGTGCCTATTAAAACATTATTGTTATAAATACTTACCGGAAAAGGTGTTGTACGGCTGGTTGACAGGTATAATTTTTGATAAGGATTGGGATTTCCGGTTCTGTCGACCATAGGCGCAAACCAGTGTTCTCTGTCCAATTGTGAAAATGCAGAGGTGAAAAAATAGAATATAAATAAAAAAGATAAAAATTTCTTCATTCAATGGTCACGTTTATTACAAATTTAATAATAAAAAGTGTTATAATTTGAAAAAACAAAATAAAAAACCATGATATCAAAATCATGGTTTTCAGAGTTTTATTTATTTAATGTTAGTCAAGATTTTTCACTAAAATCCAGCCGTTGTATTTTACAACTGTCTGTGCTTTGTTGGGTTCTGTCCAACTGATTTCGTACCAGTACGTTGCAGTAGGTATTTTCTTTCCGTACATGGTTCCGTCCCATTTATACCCGTTAAATTGTTTTGCCTGATGGACTCTGTTTCCGTACCTGTCATAAATATTAAACACAAGATTCTTCTTATATGCCAATTCCGAATAATCGATATAATCATTTTTGTTGTCGCCATTTGGTGTAATGGTATTCAAAAGATTCGGAACTGTAATCGTCACATCAATAGGTTCACAATTATAAAAATCTTTTACATAAATGCTGTTCTCACCCCTTGGAAGGTTCTCGAAAATGTTAGAATCCTGCCAGTTTATTCCATTCAAAGAATATTTGTAAGGTGGTGTTCCGCCTATTACAGTTACGGTAATTGTGTTATTTTTTATTTCAAGATTTGAAATTACGGGTTGTACTGCAGGAACTACTTTTACTAATTGCCTTGTGAAACATGCTCCGGTTTTTAATATTACCCAATACGCTCCCACTTCAGCAGTAATTGTTTGTGTAGTTTCTCCTGTGCTCCATTGATAGCCGTCAAATCCAGGTCCTGCATCTAAGACAGCGGTATTTTCAATACAAGTAATTTTGTCACTTAAAACATTAGATTTTACGGGTGGTAATACAATCAAAGTAATTTGTGCAATATTGAAACATCCGTTTGCATTAATTACTTTGGCATATACCGTAGTTCCCGATGAAATATATGCGGAAGATTGAGGACTTGAAATTATATTGGTGTCATTATTAAGATCATTAAGCGTAGGATAATATTGTATAGTCATTCCTGATTGAGAATTAACTCCCGCTGATTCCAGATTAAAAGAGGCTTTGGTAGGATCTGATTCTAAATAACAAGTCCTCAAAGTAGCATTTGTTACCACAGGGTTTGGAGCTACAATTAAAGTTAATGTCACCTGCTCGCATCCCACTACGGCAGGATTTCCACAAAAATGATAGATAATTTGATCATTACCCGTGTAACCGGCAGTAGGTGTATATGTAATAAGTCCTGTTGCTGGATCTATTGATGCCGTTCCGTGAGTAGGAGGAGTATCTATTTGTACTGTTCCTACAATGACGGCTTGTTGATTATTTGTGAATTTTGGAGTTACAACGATTTGGTTTTGACATACAATTAATGATTTTACTGTTTGTTCATAACAAGATTGTACAGTATAAATTGGAGTGGTGGCAAAACAGCCTCCCATTCCTACTTTTACGGTGTAGTTTCCTAATGCGATAGGAGTGTGTTCAAATGTATTGGCTCCTATGATTGGATTTCCATTAAGATACCATTGATAAGATTCAAAACTGTCATTAACTTCAAGTACAATTCCTGGAACGCAATCTCCATTCTTTTTTGAAATAGCCGGAACTGAAGAGAATCCTGCAAAATATCCTCCATAACCTACGGCACCACTACCGCCTGCAATTCCTGCTGTGACGGCTTTTGTAGAAATAATGGCAACGTTTCCGGTCATGTTTGGAACGGTATAAGATACCCAGTCAAGAGTTCCTGTTACATCATAGGGTCCCTGAATTGCGGTAGGGGTTATGGGTGCTCCGCCGTTTACCGTATAAGTAACTGTTGCTCCTTTTTCTGTTAGAATATTTAATTTAATTGTATTTGAAAGCTGCGGAAGCATTTCTATCATTCCGATTTCATCAATCTTTCTCGGTAATAAACAGTTTAATGGCGGAATATAATTAAACCCAACCGTTGCGCTCGAACCTGCAGAACCCGCCAAAAGCTGATATACATAAGCGTTTTTACTGGTTCTTACATACATATTGTAATGACCATTTCCCTGATCAATATAATTGGTATTGGAAAGTTCATTTACTCGGTAATGCTGTCCTTCATTAATTGTTGTGACCGCAACCGGATTATTGTTAACGTAAATCTGAGTATTGTCTTCTGTAGCAACAATTAAAGCATCTTCCGTTGCTGAAGAAATATTACCATAGCCTTTTACCAAAACGAATTCCTTTCCCAATCGGTCTGTAGGAACAGATTGATCCATCACAATATCGCCACCTGTAAGAAGGTTATTGGTATTATATTCACCTAAGTGATTTCCATTAGTAACAGAAATAGGTTTGTCAGAAACAATTTTAGCGCCTATAAATCCTTTCAGATTTCCGGGTTGGTTACCTCTTCCTTCAATGACGTATGATTTTCCTTTGTTTAAAGTAAAAGTTAATGTCGGACTTGCCGTTCCAGTTACTCCATTTGAAAAAGAAACCGTAGGAGAATATCCGGAAACAGTTACAGTTGTGTTGTCTTCCGTTGCAAGAATTCCGGTGGTGAAATTCATCGTCTGAGTTGGATTTGTGATGGGTGCAACGATAGCATAAAATTTTGTTCCGATGCCGGCTTTTCCTTTCGATGTTAAAATTTCACCATGTGCAGGAATTGCAAATCTGTATGTTGCAAAGAAAGGTTTTGTTCCTTTTAGATACAGACCTTTATTGATTACGGTAAAAATATCTGAATTATTGCTGTTTGCAACCATCATTGCGGTCGTAATATCATACGTTTGAGGATTTCCCTTGCTGATGGTGATAGTAGTTAATAAAACATTATCATTAAAAATCTGAACGTCAAACGGAATCACTGAATCTGTGGATAAATACACAGCTTGTTTAGATAATGTTGAAATACTTGTCGCCGAAAACGGAGCGAACCAATGTTCTGTATCTCTTTGTGCTGAAACCTGCAAAAATGCAAACAAAAATATGAGTAAACTGTAGAGGTGTTTTTTCATAGAAAAGTAATTAGTTTTGGTAAAAATAGAATAAAATTTCTATAAAATTATAAAAAGAGCAAAAAAAACTGAAATTTAAATCATTTTATTTAATGGAATTCAATAAATGTTATTTTTATATGTGGTACTTAAACAATAAGTTGTATTGTTACAATCGGGTTAGCATTTTTTATTAAAACAAAAAACCACGATTATGAAATCGTGGTTTTAAATTATTTCTGGAAATTTAATCTATATTTTTTACTAAAATCCAACCTGAATATTTAATTGGAGTTTTGTCTTTGTTGGGTTCATTCCAGTTGATGTGATACCAATACGTTCCGGTTACAATTTTTTTGTCGAAATGTCTTCCATCCCACTTATAATTGTTGAACTTATCTCCCGTGAAGATCTTGTTGCCATATCTGTCGTAGATCACAAAAGTAAGATTGTCTTTATAAGCAAGCTCACTGTAATCGATAACGTCATTCTTATTATCTCCGTTTGGAGTAATTGCATTGATAAGATTTGGAACAGTAACCTCTACATTAATTGGCGTACAATTATAAGCATCTTTTACATAGAATGTATGCTGACCTCTGCTAAGACCCGTGAATACATTAGAATCCTGCCAGTTTGTCGGGCTGTCTACTGCATATTGATAAGGAGCTTTTCCTCCCGTTACAATTACAGTTGCAGAATTATTTGAAATTTGAATTTCTGTAATTACCGGATCTACTGCTTTTTTAACACTTACTATTTGTTTTACAAAACAATTGTTGTCTTCAAGAATTACCCAGTAATCTCCAACTGATGCTGAAATTGACTGCGTTGTTGCTCCTGTACTCCATTCGTAAGACTGATATCCAGGTCCTGCATCAAGAGTGGTTTTTGCGTCGATACAAATATATTGGTCAACCAATAATGGTGATCTCTTAGGAGGAATTACAATGAGATTTACTTTAGCAATAGCATAGCATAGACTTCCATTGTACACTCTGATATAAACTGTTCCGTTTCCTGAAATATAAGGTGAAGCAATAAGGATTTCATTTGTTCCGTTGCTCGCATCTACGAAAGTTGGGTAATATTTCTTCGTAACAGGAGTTTCAGCGGTAACGGCAGCGATTGTTAAATCAAATGAAGCTTTTGTTTCATCTATCTCAAGGAAGCATTCGCTCAATGTAGCCTCAGTTACTACCGGAGTAGGAAGGAATGATAAGGTGATTTTTGCAATGGCCATACAGCCTTCATCTGTCGTTACTTTTACGTAAACTGTTCCTTCAGTAGAAAGATAGTTGGTAGGATTTGTTATCTCATTTATATTTGCATTAAGATCATTTAATGTCAAATAGAATTTCTTGATTACAGGAGTATACGTAGTAACTGTTGCCGTAGTAAGATCAAAATATCCTTTTCCGTTATACTGACAAGCTCTGATTGTTGCATCTGTTACAACAAACGGTACAACAGTTAAGTTTAACGTAACACGCTCGCAGTCGATAAACTCCACACCATTACCACAGAATTGGTAGACAATCGTATCCGGACCAAAATATCCAGGTGTCGGAGTATAAGTAATCTGTCCTGTATTGGCATTTATAACTGCTGTTCCGTGCGTTGGTTGTGTAATGATTGTCACTGTACTTGCTACAGGAGTCTGTTGAGTTGCAAATGAAAATGTAGGAACTATTATTTTAGTTGCACAGGCATTAACATTGGCTGTTGTATTTCTTAAACATGCATACACTTTATAAATAGGCGTTGTAATCGGAGGACAGGTTCCCATTGATACCGTTACGGTATAATTTCCTGCTGCTACCGGTGTATATGTGTTTTGCGTAGCACCTGTTATGGCTACTCCATTTAAATACCATTGATAACCCTCATAGGTATCGTCTACTTCTAAGACAATTCCCGGTACACAATCTCCTGATTTTTTTGAAATAACAGGAATTGAGGAGAATCCTGCAAAATATCCACCGTAGCCTACGGCACCACTACCTCCTGCAATACCTGCAGTAACGGCTTTAGTTGATGTAACAGTAACGTTCCCTGATAATCCAGGTATAGAATATGATACCCATGCTGATGTTCCCTGAACGGGATATGGCCCTTCTGTCGCAGTCGGTGCAATTGGTGCTCCACCATTAACACTGTAATTAACGGTGGCGCCTGTTTCAGTAAGGATATTTAATTTGATATCATTTGTACTTCCGTTAAGATCATTTATTGCTGATATTTCATCAATTTTTCTTGGAAGGAAACAGTTCAAAGGTGGGATATAGTTATATCCTAACGTTGCAATACTTGTCGCAAGACCTGCCAAAAGCTGATATACATATACATTTTTAGAGGTTTTGATATACATATTGGAATGCCCGTTCCCCTGATCTATATAGTTTACATTATTTGCTGGTGCTCCGTTATTAGGACCGTTTACTCGGTAAAATTGTCCTTCATTTAGAGTTGCCACTACAGGACCTCCATTGATTTGTACTTGCGTATCATTTTCAGTAGCAATGATTAGTGCATCTTCCATTTGAGCAGTCACATTACCATTTCCTTTTACGATGACAAATTCGTTTCCTAATCTGTCTACAGGTATGGACTGATCCATAATTATATCTGAACTTGAACCTACAGGTCCCCAAGAAAACTGACCGTTGAAGTTACCGTTTGTTACAGAAACTGGTTTGTCTGATTCAATTTTAGCCCCGATGAAACCTGTTTGATTTCCAGACTGTGTTCCCTGGCCTTCTATGATATAAGATTGTCCTTTTTGTAAAGTAAATGATAGAGATGGGGTAGTAGCTCCCGTAGCTCCATTGGAAAAAACAACGGTAGGAGAATATCCTGAAACAGTAACGACAGTATTGTTTTCTGTAGCTAAAATTCCTGTTGTAAAATTGTAAAGGCTATTGCCTGCTTCAGTAATAGGTGCATACGCTGCATAAAACTTTTTGCCAATACCTGCTTTTCCTTTAGATACCAAAATCTCACCATGGCTGGTGATTGAAAGTCTAAGGTTGGCGTAGTATGGTTTAGTCCCTTTCGTGTAAATACCCTTTGTAATAGGTGTAAAAACCTGGGACTGCGTAGTGGTAACAAGATTGGCATTTCCTGCAGGATTGGTAGTAGCCGCCAAAAGATTGAAAGTCGCCGGTAGTCCTTTGGAAATTGTGACAGTACCAATAATAACATTGTTATTATATATATCTACAGGAAACGGTGTAGTAGAATCTGTAGAAAAATATATCGACTGGCCCTGCGAAGTCATCGATGCACGGGACATCATCGGTGCAAACCAATGTTCAGTATCTCTCTGTGCAAAAACAGTATTAATTGTTAGAAAAACCAATACTAGGCTAAGTAGAAATCTTTTCATATATTGGGAATTAGGATTTCTACAAAATTAGCATAATATTTGAGATATTGTTAATTAATTGTAAATAAAGTTAAAATTTTAATCACGATTTTTAATTAAAAGCCATCCTGAGTACGAAACTGGTAATTTTGTATCCGGCTCTGTCCATTTCAGTAAATACCAATATGTTCCGGTAGGAAGAGGGCTTCCGTTCATCTTTCCGTTCCAGATATAGTTTTTATCTGAAGATCTGTATACAGGAGCTCCGTATCGGTCTACAACCTCAATGGAAACATTCTGTTTTATTCTCAAATCTGAATAGTTTAAGACATCATTAATTCCGTCACCATTCGGTGTAATTGCGTTAATAAGATTTAACACTAAAAATTCCTGAGTTACCGGAGAACAGCCGTCTGATCCCAACACATAAATCTTATGAATTCCTCTTGATAAACCTACGAATACATTTGATGTCTGATAATCGATTCCGTTTAATGAATATTGATAAGGTGTAGTTCCGCCCGAGACGGAAACAGTGGCATTGGACGCTGTAACTTCAATTTTTGTAATAGTCGGAGCCTGAGCCGTTGTCACATTAACCGTTTGACGATATATACAACCATTAAATCCTAAATCTACATAATAACTTCCTTCCCCAACTGTAATAGTTTGTGTCGTAGCACCGTTGCTCCAGGAATAAGAGGTGAATCCGGCTCCGGCATCTAAAATAGCTCTATCATCGGCACAAACTACGGCATCTTTTAATGTGATAGATTTTTTAGGTGTTTTTAGTGTTATTGTTAAAGTTCCTGTATTAGGACATTCTGTAGCACTTGTAAATCTAACATAGAATGTGCTTGTCGTTGTAATGGTCTGATTTGGTGAAATTGCACTTGTTCCTGCTTGAGCATTGGCTAACGTGGAATAGAATGTTGCAGTAACTCCGGTATTTGTAGTAAATAAATTTTTAAAATCATTAAGGTTTGCATTTTCTGAACCATTAATGTCATTATCACAAACCTCACTATTGACAGTATTAGTAATTAAAGTAATTCTGTTACCAATCTTAAAATTAATTTGTCCGAAAGCCGGAGGACAGGTTCCTGTAGTGGCATCCACTCTTACATAAACAGTTGTGGCTGTGGTGTACGTCCAGTTTGCGGGTAAATTATTATTGTTTCCTGCAGTTGCATCAGATTGAAGCAAATAATATCTTATGGTAAAACTTGCAGAGCCAGTCACAATCAAAGGGGAGATAGAGGCGAAGTTGACGTTTACAATTCCATCAAAATTATCATCACAAAGCGTAGCGTTATAATTATTTGTATTGATAGTGGGAGATGGAGTCGTTGTTAAAGCAATCTGAGCCTGTTTTGTGCAACCATATTGGGAAGAAACATTGGCATAGATTGTTCCCGCAGGTCCGCTGTATGTCGCCGGAGCAGCAATCGCTGTTCCTGTCATCGCCGAATTCGTGTAATATTGAACCGTAGTTCCTGTATCAGGAGAAAGGCTTACAGAAGAAAGATTGAAAGTTCCGTTTCCTGCGGCATCAGCACAAGAAGTCAAAGCTGCGTTTGTTGTCTGTAAAACATCAACATTA
>Ga0308171_1000631_pt1 | contig 66777 bp, 63 predicted proteins | sample PhyGR1_FD_202135 | JGI IMG/M metagenome (GOLD analysis project Ga0308171, IMG submission 202135) | Phyllosphere microbial communities from UC Gill Tract Community Farm, Albany, California, United States - DLSLSG.R1 | ecosystem: Host-associated > Plants > Phyllosphere > Unclassified | place: USA...
ACGCTTAAATTTATACTTGATAACTGGGATATTTATGCACAATTTCCGGATTCCAATCTTCCGGGGCTGAATTCTACAGGAGGATCAGCAAAAACTGACGGTATCGTGGTCAACTACAGTGCATTTGGAAATTTGGATGCTGATGACGGTACGTTTCTATTGGAAGATACGAATAATAAAGGAAACAAAGGAAGGCTGATGACCCATGAAGTTGGTCATTTTTTAGGACTGATAGATACTTATGGAACGACTAATTGCGGAACAGATTATTGTGCAGATACGCCTACAGCTTTCAGTCCCAGCTCTAATTGTAATCCTACTCCAAGTTGTGATGATCCTAACATATTCGTGATGTTTCAGAATTATATGGATAATCAGTATCAGGATTGTCTGAATGTATTCACCATCAATCAAAAAGAAAGAATGATGGCAGTAATGAATAATTCTCCGAGAAGAATGGAGCTGAAAACATCAACAGCGGAGCAGCCGATCCCTTTATTTGCCAATGATGCAGAACTGAAAGCTGAAAAAAGCTGCAATGAAAATACAGCGTGTGACGATCTTTCTCCCGTGACAATGAGGTTTCAGTTATATAACAGGGGAACCGCTCTTCTTACTTCAGCAGTTATTACGTATTCTGTAAACGGAGGCACTGCGCAAACCATTAACTGGACGGGATCATTAGCACAGAATAAATTTACGGTTATCAGTGTTCCTACCAGTGTTGCTTTAGGTACCGTTTCGGCGCAGATTGCATCCGTCAACGGAATATCCGATCAGAGAGCAACAAATAATACGGCAGCTGCAACTATTGGAAATATTGTTCCCTCTTCAAATACAAACTTCACATTTGAATTACAAAGAAACAAATGGGGATCTAATGTAAACTGGAATCTAAAAAATAGTGCAGGAACAGTATTATACAGTGGCGGACCATACGTTGATAATGATAATCCTAACAGTGAATTTCCACTTTTCATTACTGAAAACTGGATACTTCCTGCGAACGACTGCTATACTTTTACCATTAATGACGTTAATGTAGATTTTCTTTATCTTTTCGGAGGAAGTTATGCTATTAAAGATTCTGCCGGAAATGTAGTGACAGGAGGTAATTATTTTGAAAACACACAGCAGAGAATGTTTAATGTAACAGACGCTCTGGCTGTTAATGAAAAAACAGCGGTTAAAGCAACTCCTTTATTTACGGTGTATCCGAATCCTGCAAATGATGTCCTGTACATTTCAAAAACTTCAGGGAAAGCACAGTTTGAAATTCGAAGCGCCCTTGGGCAACTGGTAAAAAGCGGTGCTGTTGAAAACAATCAGGTAAGAGTATCAGATTTGCTGAAAGGAACTTATATGATTATCATAAAAGATGGCGCAGCTTCTGAAAGTATAAAATTCATGAAAAAGTAAAAAAGGTTTTTCTGTGACACTATAATTAAATATCAAAATGAATTGTTTTTCATTACACTTTAATTACTGATAAGAATTTTTATTAAATTTTTACGTATTATAATTTCACTAAAGCCTTTCGCATTACGAAAGGCTTTTTGGGTTCTTTTTTTATGAAAAATCCTAATTCGGCAATTGCATGAATTACTATCATTTGAGGGGGAAAGCTTTAGTTTCTAATATGTTTACTATTATTTATTGCTGCAAAATATCCTTAACTCTTTTTACTTTTCGTCGGTCAACCCCATTTAGAATGCATTTAGTTACTATAGTTATATTCCTAAATTAGTTAAAAAATCTATCTCTTCATCATTTCCTTCCCAAGACCCAAGTCTTCCTTTTTTTCATTTATATAAACTTAAGAAAAATTACATACAGAGTTCATATTTTTACAAAAAAACTAGAAACCTCCTACGATAAAATTATCAAAATAACACAAAATGTATTAAATTTAACACAAAATAAAACATTTTGTATTAAAACAAATTGTTATAGTAATTAGTATTTTACTTAAGAATATTCAAAGTGTACACTATTGCACTATTATATTTTTAAATCCCATTTTAATAATCTAAACGTCAAATTAATTCTCTCTTTCATCGGCAATACAGATTTGGCAATCCGATGTTCCCAATGTTCCTGCAAATCACCTTTCATAATGAGCAGCGAACCGTGAGGAAGGGGTAAACTGTATTTGCTTTGATGATGATCTTTTTTCCTGAAATCAAAATTTCTGGTCTGCCCTAAGCTGATCGAAGCAATAACAGGGCGCTTTCCATATCGGCTTTCCTTGTCCCTGTGCCAGGCTACGGAATCCTGATGATCCCGATAAAGGTTGAGCAGCACCCCATTAAAACGACATCCAAATTCTCTTTCAATCTTGCTTTTCAAATCAAACAATTCCGGGGTCCACGGATTCGTGGGCTTTCTGCTTTTTTCCAAATCATAGGTTTTTGCATCCCCGTACCAAGCTGTTAATCGTGGAGTAAGCACCGTTTTGTCATACATCTTCTGAATACGCTGCTCCCAGGGTGCGCTATTAAGCAACTTATCTTTTAAAAGATCAGCTTCTTCCCTACTTAGAAAACTTTCCTTGTACTCCAAAAGGTCTTCAGGAAATTCATATAACTCTTCGGTATCGAATAAACTTAACTGGTTCATATTTTTTTGATTATTAGAAAGTTTATGTATACTATATTTTATGTCTGGGCAATCCAATTTCGTGAGCCTGTGGGTAAGGTTTTCTATGAGTCATGCTCACATCTTCTTTAATCTGACGGTGGATATCATACTGTTTCTCTTTATCATAAGCATAACGGGGATCCGGAATCATCGGCATCTTTGCCATTTTATGTATCGTAATGGTGGGAAAATGAAAATCAACTTCTACGGTTCCGAGTAATAAATAACAACCACCTCCCTGAAAATCATATTCTTTCAAACTATTGGGAAAATGTGCGGTATCAAAATAATCACCGTTGACATCGATCCATGTTCCGAAATACATGGTTCCTTTTTTAGTGGGAACGTGTTTTCTGGAAATAAGATAGGCTAACATTTTTACCTGTTTCTTATGAAATTTCAACAGGTCTTTTACAAATACTGATCCTCTGTACTTGGTCTTTAATAAATCAAAAGGACTGCATGAAACCGGAAAACCAATCAGTTCAACTTCATCAAAGGCATCCTCAAAATTTTCTCTTTTTAATTCGGGAAGTTTAAATTCCTGAACAGGTTCCTCAATGAGCATGAGTCCTCTGTTTTGAGGTTTAAAGTTAACTAACAATACCCTTGCTTCGACAAGCAATTCATTCTTCGGTTTACCCGTAAACCGGAATGCCCCGATAAAAATTAAAATCTGTATCGTTTCAATCCCAATATTAATCCGTCTGATAAAGTCTTCTAATGATTTATATTCTCCATTGATTTTACGTTCTTCAACAATATCATGTGCTAATTTTGTTTCCAATCCTTCTAATAACATCAATCCCAAATAAATATCGGTTCCTTTTAATGTAGTTTGAAACTCACTTGAGTTAACACATGGAACCTGAACATTTCCTCCTGACATTTTTGCCTCATGAATATAAACTTCGGTACGGTAAAAACCACCTTGATTATTGATCACCGAAACCATGAATTCCAGTGGGTAATATGCCTTCAGATATAAACTCTGGTAACTTTCCACCGCATAGGAAGCTGAATGCGCCTTACAAAAAGAGTATCCTGCAAAAGATTCAATCTGTCGGTAGGCTTCAGCTGTTAATTCTATTGAATGTCCCTTATCTTTACAGGAATTAAAAAAGTTGATTTTTACTTCCTGAAGTTTTTCAATAGATCTTTCTTTTCCACTCATCGCTCTTCGAAGAATATCACCGTCCGCTAATGATAATCCCCCGAAATACTGTGCGATCTTAATTACATCTTCTTGGTAAACCATAATCCCGTAAGTCTCCTTTAAATTTTCCTCAAATACGGAATGGAAATATTCAAATTTATCGGGATTATTATGCCTGAAAATGTATTCTTTCATCATTCCACTTTGGGCAACTCCCGGTCTGATAATAGATGATGCAGCAACAAGTGTTCTGTAATTGTCACATTTTAATCTTCTTAGTAATCCACGCATTGCCGGAGATTCAATATAAAAACACCCAATCGTTCTTCCTACTGATAAGTATTCATTGCACTTTCCTTCATCTTTAGATAATGTTGTATCACGAATATTAACTGTGATTCCTCTTGTCCTTTTAATGAGATTTACGGTGTCATTAATGGTTCCCAATCCTCTTTGGGAAAGAATATCAAATTTTTCAAGTCCGATATCTTCCGCCACGTTCATATCAAACTGTACAATAGGGAATCCCTTCGGTGGCATTTCGAGTGCAGAGTAATTTGTAATAGGTTCTTCTGAGATTAAAATCCCACAGGCGTGCATATTTCGTTGATTGGGATATTTTTCTAATAGTTTGCCGTATTTCTGAACCATTTGTACAACGGAATTCCGATCATGATTTTCCATCGGCTTTTTCGCCAGATCATCCAGTTCTTCTTTAGGCAGTCCGAATACTTTTCCTACTTCTCTGAAAATCGACTTGTATTTAAATTCAACGTTGGTTCCGCAAAATGCCACATGATCTCTTCCGTAGCGATCAAAAATATACTCCAATATGGTATCCCTGTTCTGCCAACTCCAGTCGATATCAAAATCAGGAGGGCTTTTTCGGTTAAGATTTAGAAATCTTTCAAAATATAGGTCAAGCTCTAAGGGACATATATCAGTAATTCTGATGCAGTAACTGACAATGGAATTGGCTCCACTGCCACGCCCCACATGCATAAACCCCATACTGTTGCTGTAACAGATAATATCCCAGGTAATTAAAAAGTAAGAACAGAAATTAAGCTCATCTATTACTTTTAACTCCTTTTCAACCCTTTTTTTGGCGATATCATGATTCAAACCGTATCTTTTTTCCAGACCTGAATAGGCCAATCGACTGAGAAGTTTCAAATCATCTTCTTTGGATTGGGTATAAAACTTCTTATTTTTAACCTCTTTAAAATCAAAGTCAAAACGACATTCATCAAGAATATTTTTTGTATTACTGATGATCTCAGGATACCTTTCAAAAAATTTTAAAAGTTTTTCTTCAGAAATGAAATTTTCGGATTGACGGCAAATTTCTTTCCTGGTTAATTTTGAAAGTAGCGTGTTGTTATCAATTGCCCTTAAAATTTTATGCAGTTCATATTCTTCATCAGTTCCAAAAGTAACGGAATGAAGAACCACCATTTTGGAAATATATTTCTGATATTCAAACCTTATTAAAAAATTCAATTCATCGATCCGTACCCCTACAAATTCATTTTCCTTCAATACAGGCGGAATATTACTTAGAGGATACACCACAAAAACATTTTTAAATTCCGGTGCAGTCTCTGAAAGCTCCTTATTTTCACAGTTATACTCTGTGATGATCTTATTCACTTCACCGATTCCTGAAAACTCTTTTGCGATGGCTATATAAAGAAGTTTACCATCTTTTCTTACTTCCATCCCTGCAATGGGTTTGATTCCCGCATTTTCACATTCTTTCTTGAAATCATAAATTCCGGTAACCGTATTGATATCGGTTAATACCAATTGTTTGATCCCCAAGGCATACGCCCGTTTTACCAATTCTTCAATGGATAAGGTTCCGTACCGGAGGCTGTGGTAAGAATGACAATTTAAAAACATTGTTGAGAGATTTTATCCTATTATTTTCCAAAATCAAAACCTGAAGCACGACCAACTGCATCAATTCCGAATCGGTTTTTGAGCTCATCCATTGTCTGATACAAGCTCATTTGTTCTTCGGTATCTTCAAATAAATTCATTTGATGATTGCCGTGTACCAATCCTGTAAACCGAATTCCTATTAATCTGAGTCTCATTCTTCTTGTATACACCTTATTGAAAAGTTCGAGGGCAACTCTTGATAGCGTATGATCTGCTGAAGTGTAGGCAACTTTAGATTGTTTCGTTTCTGTATCGAAATTCGCATAACGGATTTTTACCACTACTGTCGATGTCAGCCATTTCTCATGTCTTAACTGATAGGTCAGTTTTTCCACCATTCCGAATATTAGCCTTTTCAATTCTATAATATCCATTGTATCATTGGTAAATGTTGTTTCCGTTGAAATTGATTTTCTTTCAGAATAAGGTACAACGGGATTTTCATCAATACCGTTTGCCTTCTTCCAAAGTTCTTTCCCGTTTACACCAATCATTTGTTGAAGAACAAGCACCGGCATTTCCGATAATGTATGAATGGTACGGATTCCGATTCGTGACAACAATTGAAAGGTCTTGTCTCCAACCATTGGAATTTTTTTAATGGACAGTGGATTTAGAAAGGGTTTTATTTCTGCATCCTGAATTTCCAATCTTCCGACTGGCTTTGCTTCTCCTGTACCGATCTTTGAAACGGTTTTGTTGGCAGATAAGGCAAAACTTATTGGAAGCCCTGATTCTTTTTTTACTGCGGCAGCAATTTCCTGAGTCCATTGATAGCATCCAAAAAATTTATCCATTCCCGAAAGATCAAGGTAAAACTCATCAATACTTGCTTTTTCCATTACCGGAACTTTCTGCTGGATGATTTCAGTTACGGTATGTGATAAATTGGAATAGAGTTCGTGATCACCCCTAATCACCTTTGCATCCGGACATAACCGGAGTGCCATCTTTATCGGCATCGCTGAACGTACCCCGAACTTTCTAGCTTCATACGAACATGACGCCACCACTCCACGGTCTCCACCTCCTATTATCAGGGGAATTCCGTCAAGTTGAGAGTTGTTTCGTCTCTCGCAGGATACAAAAAATGTATCCAGATCCATATGTACAATCGCTCGGTTCACGTTACAAAATTAGATACTATTTGTATCATTTTTAGTATATTTGCCGATACAATTTGTATCAATGTCAATTTTTTCAGATAACATCAGGTTTTTAAGGACTCAGAAAAATTTATCACAGCAGGAACTTGCAGATAAAATTTTAATGAGTAGAGTACGTTATTCAAAATATGAAGATGGACGTTCTGAAGCACCTTATGAAATTTTAATTGTAATTTCAAAATATTTTAATGTAAGTATTGATCTGCTTCTAACGGTAGACATTCGCAAATATCCGTTGGAAGATATACTAAAACTTCCGGATAACAGGATTGTTTTGCCTGTTGTCGTTGATAAATTAGGCAATAACAGTATTGAAATTATTCCCCAAAAAGCCTCCATGGGCTATTTATCAGGATACAGTGATCCAGAGTATATTGAAAATTTACAAAGAATTACACTCCCATTCCTTACAGGTGGAAAATACAGGGCTTTTCCTGCTCAAGGAGACTCGATGCCCCCTTTTAAAGATGGCTCATACATTATCGGAAAATATGTTGAAAATATTGATGATCTGAAACCGAATAAAAGTTATGTTTTTGTGACTTTGAACGATGGAATTTCTTATAAAAGATTCAAGGAAAAAAAGAACAAAGCAATCACTGTTGCAGCTGATAATTCATTTTATAAACCCTATGATATCCCTTTTGGAGAAATTGTAGAAATATGGCAATATGCATCAGGAATTTTTCCCGAAGACTTTGAACCTGATAATTTTGAAAATTATAATTTAAAAGATATGTTTCTGGAAATTAGAAGAGATATTGAAAATTTGAATAATAAAATATCTCCGAACCAATCTGAAAAATTGAATATTTGCTGATTAACCCTATCTATATTTTCTGAACTCAAGAACCATCTGCGTTCCGAAGACCTGTGGGTACGGGGGGATCAAGACAGTATAAAGATTTTGAAGATTATCTTATTCCTGCGAATAGGTTTATTGAAATGAAGGATACCAAAAGTTTTCCTTTGGATATCATGAGTAATGTGAAGGAATATTTGTCTCAACGTTGAAATTGCTGTCAAATAAAATGCAAATCGTCAGTAAACTTATAGAAAATAATGAACTCTTCGACACCTCTATTATTAATGACAAAATCAAGATCAACCGCTAGAAAATACAGTTCCGGATTATTAATTGGTATTAAAAAAAATACTTGCTTGCTCATTATTTCTTATAAAAATCTTTAATTAAATGTGTATTTGATACTCCAGCAGAAGCGTTAACTGGGACAGGTCCCAATGGAAGTCCTACACCAACATTTAACTGTGTTCCAAATATAAAACATCCGGTTCGCACCTGTTACTCCAATCTCTCCTCCAGCAGTTAGTGAACCAGCGACTATCCCGTAGGAACATCACCATTCTTAGTATTAGTAACCAACATACTTCTCGTAATATCAGATGTATTTCCAGTATAATTAGCATTGCCAACATTAACAGTTATATCCAAATTATAGCCTGCACCAACAGATGGAGTTATTGTAATAGCAGGCAAAAAATTAACTTCAGGTCCGTACAAAACCCAATTGCTTCAAAACTTGTTCCTCCTCCAGCCTCAGAAATCCCAGAAAATCCACCACCAGCATTAACAAAATCTCCGGTAAATCCCCTTACAGCATCCCTATCCCAATTAATTAAACTAGCATTACCAGAAACATTTACTATTGCCTCCCAAGGATTTCTAGAAGTTATTGTTCATTGTTCTTCCGAGAGAGGTAGTTGTAGAATATCCATTTGTTACAGTTTCTCCGTTTAGTAATACTACCATTAGTGTTTAAAATGTTATCACCACCACCCCGCTTATGGAAATAGGATCTCCATTTGCTTTTTTTGTAATATTTGCTTGCCCAGATCTTTCCGAATTACCACCATGCCATACAATATTGCCTGTCTCATACTTTTCATACCAATCTTCCAATCTTCCGTCTGGATCAATAAATCTGATAGTATACCTAAAATTCTCACTTTTTATTTTAGGTATGTCATAGTAATCTTTGGAACAACCAAAGATCATATATTTGCAACCATAGACGCTTTTATTAAAGCTTCCAAACTTAAAAATATTGCGGCGTTATAATAAATAAAGCCAACTCGATTGAGTTAGCTTTATTGTTTTTACTTTTTTTCCTTATTTTTTATCTTGAAGTAGTATAAAACCAGCCTATATAAGATAAACCATAAAATTAGAAAAACTATTGTTTGCAATATGAATATTGATAAAAAGGAGACATCAACCATAACTAACCCAAACAATAAAATATTGACAGGATAAGTAATTATTACTAATGGTGTCCAGAAGGTGCTATTATGACCGAAGCCGAACAAAGAGTATTCTGGAAAGCTAGCCAAAACAACTAAAGTTCCCAGCAATACATATGTTAAACTAAATAACATTGTACCGATTAAAATTTTATTTCTTTTCATATATTATCTTAGTAATGGAAATGTTAAAGCTTGTTTCAAAACATTCATGAACATTTGTCTTTTAGGCTGAGATGCACTGTCCAACCCCCCTCCCTAATATTTTTGCCTGTATATAAGTTTATTATTCCCTTCTCTTCGATATTTATCCGCTAATTTATCCATACTGTCAACAAAACGATCATCTGTTGTAATTGTAGACGTCTTGTTAAATAATGCACCCGCTCTTACAGCGTGTAATTTATCATAATCCCTATCATGAATAAAAGCCGTGAATATTATATGAACATTTCTTCAGGATTATTAAGGTATATATCTATAAAATCATCAAAACTATTGGCAATAACTTTATACTCTTCTCCACAAAAAATAAAGACCCGGTTTGTAGAAGACGATGTATTAAATAACTCTATTCCAAAAGAGTAAAAATTAAATTCATAGTTTCCAAAAATAAAAACATTTTCAAACTTTTGAAAATCTAATTTATTATAGTCCGGCACTCCGTCCCAATCTTTAAATTCATTAAATATTCTATTGACCCTATCAATACTATAAAATTCATATAGATTATCTAATGGAATATCATTACTGCCATTTATTAATATAAAATATTGTTTAAGATCCGAAGGAATTAATACTGCATTATTATTTTGAAATTGATGTATTTTTAAATCATCAACGGTTGCAAAATTATTTATACCTTCATTTATAAAATGTTTTTTTAATAAAATTGATTGGTTTTGTTTTTTATCCTCCATAGTTTATTTTAAAACCTTATTGATCATTTCTAGTCTTTGAGTTTGAATTTTAAGAGATGTTTCAGTAATTTTACCTGCGGGAGCACCTCCAGCCCCATTAACAATTCTTGTAGCTAATTCCTTATAGGCTTGTAGAGCCTTTTTACTTACAATTTCTTTACCTCCAGATTTGAAGAAAGCATTCATTTCAGCAGAATAGCCTTTTACTGTAACTTGTAATTCTTTAAAACCTAATTTTTTCAGGTTATTTATGAACATTTTCTCACTGAAAATTCTTACCCCCGCTTTTCCTCCTACACCTCCAATAAAATAAGAGCCTACTTCTGCTCCCGTTTTAAGTTCTTTATCTAATACTGGATCATACTCTTTATGTTCTACAAAATAATCATCGTCACCATCAAAAAATGAATTAATAGCATTTCCAATCTCGGCTCCTAAATTCCCCGTATTTTTATGATATTTTTTTCCATCAATAGTAACTATTTCTTTTAAGGAATCTTCCTCAGACATTCCTTTACTAGATCCCGCTTTTCGATCATTTTTCTTTTTAGGATCATCTTCTCTATTAGCAGCCCATTGTTTCTGCATTCTAGCGAACGCATCTCTAGCTTCCTGCCCTTCTATTGTTTCAGTAGATACAGAATCAAAAATCCCCATACCATCAGGATCAATAAAACGGATTGGATTATTTACCGCATAATTGTATGGTGACCAACGTCTGTACTGTTCACTCAAAGGGTCAATTACTCCCCACCTACCAATATCCGGCATATACATCCTAGCACCATAATCATACATCCCACTTTCAGTCTGCAACTCTTTACCGTTATATCTATACTGATAACTTTGGTTTGCGATTAAAGGATTATATCCGTCATGCTTTAAACCAAAAGGATAGTAATTGTTTTCTTCAAGAACTTCTGCTCCACTTCCATTGTTGAAATAACTCAGTCTTACATTTCCCAAATGATCTGTATAATTGTAAATATACTTATTATTTTCAAAATTATAATATCCTTCTGCGGTAGGTACAAATTTTAAGATACGGGACAGATTTAATGATGCCCCCTGAGCTTCATATTGAAAACCGTCAAGATAATCCGTCATTTTATAAGATTCAGACTGATTTCTGGCAACGCCATAGGTATAGAGCTTGCTCAGTTTGGTTCCGTCTGCTCTGAATAGGTATTTCGTGGTGATATTTCGTGTTTCTGTCGTTCCGCCCAAAAGATTTCTTACCACATACGTATCATCAAATTTCAGAGTGTCCGGAAGATTCAAAAAATTGTAATTGATCTGTAAAATACCTTTGTCCTCATGAGAAGTCATGTTCCCGTTAGCATCATACGGAATCGCAGTTCCCGAAGATTCAGGATAACCACCGTAAATAGTGGAGCCATCGGTTACCGATAGAAGCCTGTTGCTGTTGTTGTTATTAAAATATTCATACGAAAGATTATCGATCAGTCCCGCAGTAGTATTACCGCCTAAAGAAGCTGTTCTTTTCAGATTGGTAATGTTTCCGTTTAAATCATACACTATCTTCTCATAGTATTCATTGGCGGAAGGATGGTCATCTCTTTGGTAAAATCCTGCGGATAATCGGTTCAGCTTGTCATAAACATAGCCGTATCTTCTTAAGAAGTCATTCTGAACAGTATTTGTTTTCCAATCCACTTCCGCAATATTTCCGTTGAATTTCGGTGTTACTTTTAAATCGGTATCCAATGCGTCCGGAGTTTCCAATCCTTCCACCTGATTGTATTTGATCTCGTAGCCAAACAGTTTACCGCTCAGGTTTTTAGGATCATTGATTTTTGTCATCCAGCCTCGGATATTATATTGATAATCGATACTTTGAAGACCGCTTCCTACACTTTTAGTGCTTAACTGTGACAATTCGTTGTAGACATAATCTCCTAAAACAACCTCAGGATTATTATCTACTTTATGATAATGCTGTAAAAGCCTGTTTTGACCATCATATATAAAACCTTCGGTTATAAATTTTTCAACATCACCTGCTAATCTACGATGGTAGGTATTGGTTCTTTCTGATAATCCTGAAAAATTCAGCAGAGATTCCGTCCTTGTATATCCTCCTAAATGATTGATGGAATAATTTCCAATAGTTCTTTCTTTTTTATCATAATAAATATAATTCTTCGTCCAGTTATCGTCTTCAATGTTCTTTACCAAACTCATTACAGGAAGTCCCTTGGTACTTTTACCGTCAGCTGATCCATTGTCTGTTAAAGTAGGTTCTCCTAAAATATTTGTCGGAAATGTCGGATTGAAATCATATTGAGGATATGTATCATAGTAATTTACCGAAAGTAAAATATTAACCCCAAAATAGACATTGGTATAATAGGCTTTTATTCCGTTTACTGTAAAGCCCGTTATATTTCTGCTTTCAGTAATGACAGAATCTGCAAGCTGATCCTGCATACCTTGCCTGCTACTGTTGTTTATGATGATTCCTGTATAAGCCACTCTTCCGAACTGGTCATATTTGGTAATCATCCATTTTCCTTGATCCTTTAAAACAGTATCCTGAGATAAAATCAACCGATCTGCTTTGTCGTACACCATATACTCCCAGCCTTTGCCAGGAAGTTTCTTTTCAACCAAACGTTTTTTAACGTCATATTTATACTGATAGCAAAGATCATTTAAAATATCATCTGGTACTATATCATTATATCCTGCTCCTAATTCTTCAAAAAATATAACAGCAGCTTTAGGAGGAATTACTAAAGAAAGCTGGTTATATTCATTATATATAATAGGTATCTGCATAACTTTCTGTAGCACTTAAGATTTTTCTTGTTAACAATATCTGCCCTTGCCCATTTTTGAACTCAATCGTATTATTACCATCTTCATCAGTGATCGTATTCTTATATAATTGATTGGGATTAAAATCTGACAAATATTTAATTGAAGTATTATTAGTAGCGTTACCTATCCAAGTTGTTGTAACAGTTAATTTTCTTACACGATCACTAATAGCATTACCTTGATAATTAAACTGAACAGGATGCTGCACCCAGGGAGTTCCCGGCTGAATCTGAGATAAAACCCTATCCAAGGGAGAATTCTCCAAATTTTGATGCGTAAAAGCTCTGGCATCATTATGATAAGTCTGAGCTTCTCCATCAACTCCTGACTGAAGGCCTCCATTCAACGTACTCATCGGAGCAGGAAGCCACGAATCTACCTGTCTCCCGAATCCGTCATAGGGAATTGTTGTTACCAGATCTTTTCCTGTCGGGGTGGCTTTTACATTGACAATCTGCTTTGGTCTTCCCAAACCGTCGAAATACTGGACGGTATTGAACTGTTTAGCATCAGGACTTGATGTTATTACAGGTTCCAAATAAGTTCTGCTTTGTATATAATTCTCGATATTGCTCGCTTGTGCAGCTAAAAGTCCGGGCAAAAACAAACCGTTGATAGAAATTAATAATTTTTTCATGATTCAATAATTTTATTATATGAACTTCAAATACCAATCTTAATGGAATTTGAATCATTTATATTATACTCAAAATTAGGTTTATTGAGCCAGCAGAAGTAAAGGAAAGGTTAATCCTTCTATTAACTTTACCGTTTATCCCCATTGTCACAATCCATTTCGAATAGGTATCATAATAGTTGACAGAGAGATCAGTTTCCATACCAAAAATGGTTCTGTCATAATAAATTTGTAATCCATTTTGTTAACAATCTGTTCCGTTTCTTTCCTTGGTATTCTGAAATTTTACTTGTCATAAATGAACCAGAATACGAGATTTGCATTAGTATTCACTGTTCCTAAGATTAACCTTATATTACAATTTCCACTGGTATCAATTGTAACCTTCCACTTACGGTTTCCTTCAATTTCTGTATAATCAAAAGTTCTTGTTCCAGAAGGAATACAGGAAGCTCCAATTTTTCCAATAGTAATTCCACTAGTCCAACTTTGTCCATTCGTTTGTGGAGCACCAAACTTTAAATCAAATTGGACATTATTATTAACTACCGTTGTATTCCCATAAGTATACATTGGAGTCTCTAGAGAGGTAGAGAAAGTGAATGGGCACGTGGTAATTGGGGTACAAGATGTATTTTGATTCGTTACATTCTGACCATTTAAAGCAATATCATCTAGGGCTTTCTGATCGGCATCAAGTTTACTGATTGTTGAAGAATAAGTACTAGCTGGAACAACGTAATTATAAGTTCCAGGTTGAGATCCAGAACTACAATTGGTTCTAGTAAAAGTCTTACTTTTCTCTTCATTATAAAAAATCAGAGATGGATCATGATGGTAATTATACTTAAATTCTTCGAGGATATTTCCGTTGGCATCAACGATCATTTCCAACCTGTTAGTTGTATCATACTTATAATATTCAGTAATTCCGGATGGAGGAGTCATACTTCTAACACCAATTAAGGGATCATAGCTATATGTGCTTATTTTATAAGCTGACAATAATGAATTTGTTCTAAATGCATTTAGTTTTATTAGTAATTCTGCTTCTGTCTGCTGTGCCGTTTTATTATTCGCGACAGGATCAGTAAATTATAGTTAGAATTATAACCAAAAGAATATCTTTCGTTAGTTAGAGACTCTGTAACATTTAATAGGCGTAAACGATGAGTAAATATATTGTTATTTGTTGCACCCAACCAAGTCGCTATACCATTTGTATCTAGATTATCTGTGCTAACAAAATAGTCATAAGTAAAATCATATTGCTTGATCAGCTTATAATTATTATAAATTTTAATAGATGACAGTTTTTTAGAATTATTGATACCTTCCCGGGTAGTCCAATCAAATTCAATTTTTCCATTTGTAAATTCTATTCTTTCAATATAACTCTCGCCTGTCTGTTGTTTGCTGCAGTCTGTAAGACCTTTAACGCTAGGTTGTTGATACCAATTATTTGGATCGGTATAAAAAAATCTGCTATTTTTACACCCAGTTAATCTATAATTGTTAGTGACATTTGACGTGTAGAAGTCCACTTTATTTCCTTTTGTATCTTCTATTCTCGAAAGAATTCTTGGATAGACCATTGATAGTGTTCCATCAGGTCATATTTGTTGTTATCTCAGCTTTATCAAAAGAATACTTGAGTCCATTTTCGTCGGTAACTCCAAAATTATAACCACCTGCTGCCCCAGGCACATCTATCAATTTAAAATCAATATTGGGTTGTTCAGCAATGGCGAATTTTATAGGACCATTTGGTTTTGTTGTTTTTGTCATATCCAAATAAGCCTTATAGCTTTTACCAGGAAGATTAATTAAAAATAAATCTGGTTGAAAATCATAACCAATATACGTATTATCATTAGAGATAGTAGAAGTAAACACATTCCCGTAATATGCAGAAGTGTATGTACTAGGATTCCAAGGAAGAGGTAAACATAAAGGGGAACCTAGGTATCCGATTGCATTTCGTGGATAAATTTGATAGTAACCATACAAACTAAAATCATTAACTCCCGCAACGATATGAGAAACCCTTCCATCTGTGTTCAGTGACCATCCAAGTCCCACGGAAGATGCATCATCAGTTACTTTAATACCACCAGCATGATAAGAAATCGAGATTGGAACTTCAATATCCCCCTCTTTAATGGTGTAAATAGGAATACTAATATTAGGAACACCTGTATATAAAGAAACTGGCGTCTCTGTATATCTAAACAATGCAGCTGCATCCGGAGATTTTGGGGCAACACTATTGACTGAATTTTGAATTAGACCTCCAGGATTTGTCTGACTATAAATTGCGATAATTAGTAAACTAAATAATAAACTTGTTATTTTTTTTCTCATTTTTTTATAATTTTAGCATTCGCTGTTTTGTTCGTATCCGTTTTAATCACCACCAGATAAGCCCCCTGAATCAAAGCCTGGGTATTGATCTTGGTTACCTTATTCTTTGTTTTCATGGTGTAAAACTGTCTTCCTCCCATATCATACAGCGTAATATCCGCTTCCTTAAAATCAAAGCCGATTTCCACATAGGCATAATCTGGTACCGGATTCGGGTAGATCTTGATGTCCTGCTTCTCGATCAACTGATCAAGCTGCTTGTCGCCCAATTTTACAATCTTCCAGTTTTCTTTTCCTAATTCTTCAGCGCTGGTGCCTGCCAAAATGATCGATCCGTCTTTGTTTAGTTTTATATCTGATAATCGTTCCTCCCTTTTTCTGGATTCTCCTTTTATGTGTTTTCTCCATTGTTCTTTTCCGTTGGAATCAAGGTATAACATCCAGAAAGTTTCATCATCAGCTTCAATTCTTCCTTCTGCCTGAGTATATCCTCCCAGTAAAATTCCTTTCGAAGATTGGGCATCCGAAGAATGAATTACACTCATTCCCATCAAAACATCTCTGTTTTTGAAATTGTAGGATTTCTGCCAGATTTCTTCGCCTCTTTCATCTAATGAAATCAACCATAAATCTGTCCCTTCTTCGATACCAACCGATTTGTTGCCGGACTTTTCTGATCTTGATTCTCCTCCGATTAAAAAGCCTGTTGAAGTCAATGCCAAGGTTCTTACATGATCATCGCCTTTCCCTCCGAAATTCTTTTCCCATTCTACTTCTCCGTCTTTATTCAGCTTAATGATCCAATAATCTCCTTCGCCGAAATTTTCCGTTTTCTTTGATCCGCCAATTGAGCTTCTGGAATAGATCCCTAATAAAGCGCCACCATTTTTGGTAGGTATCATTTTCTCTACTTCATCCAGGGCTTTTCCGCCAACAATAATCTGCGATACTTCTTTTCCGTTCTTATCTAATCGTATAACCAAAACATCCTTGGAACCATAACTTTTAGCAGAGTTTTGAATATTACCTGCAACAAAAAATCCTAAATCCGTTGTCTGAATCACTGCTCTTGCTTCTTCATCTGAACTTCCGCCAATGGTTTTCTGCCATAATTCGTCCCCGAATTCGTTGATCCGGATCAGCCAGATGTCTGATCCGCCTTTGGAATCCTCTTTTTTATCCAGTCCTTTTCCTGAATAGCTCGTTCCGGAAAGCAAAAATCCACCTTCCTGGGTATTCACCGTAGCCGAAAGAAAATCATGGTTTTTTCCTGAAAAATACTTTTCCCAGACTTCTTCACCCTGTTGGTTGAGTTTAACTAAATGGAAATCGTAGCTATTATTTTGTTTGCTGTCTGCTGAAAGTTTTTTTTGATTGAATCGAACTTCCGGTAATCAGATACTGCTGGTCGATGGTTGTGGTGACCTGCGAAAGGAAATCCTGTGTCGAGGACTCGATATCTTTCTGCCACAACACTTCCTGCGCAGATAAACCCAAGACAGTGCCCAAGAACAGTGCCCCAGTATAGAATTTTTTCATTCCCGTGTTTATATTTAAGTGGTTAATTATTAATTTTTAAATCGTTGCAAAAGTATTGCTTTTACCTCACATCCATAAGATTTATTACAGACATTTAATATGAGTTTCACCATTTAAGCAAAAATATAGCGGCAATGCGACAAAACCTGACGTGTTATATTAAAGATGCGAAAATTAAAAGATGGTCGATATAATACCAGATTGTTTTAAAAAGTAAATTGCCACTTTGTTACGATAATAACTTTTATAAAAACGATCGAATGGTACTATCATTTTGAATAAATTGCTGAATATTTGGTGTGTGTCAATCAGCAAAAGAATACACCACTAAAATGAGTACTACATTATTATCAAAACATTCTTATCAAAATTAAAACTGTTAATCAGACGATTAGCAGCCAGACCTTCACTTCCTTTTGATAAATAATAACTTTCGATAACAGGAAACAAAAAAATTGTTGCAATCGACTAAAGCGTACATGACTGAATGATGAAATTTTATTTCACAAAACAAAACACTGAATATCAAAATATTAAAAATATTATAACACGTCATATTTTGTCGTATTACCTTTTTACTTTTGCTGATAAAAACTCATTTTCTCAGTATTTAAGATCTGTTTAATTAGTTTATATCACGTCAAGTTTCGTCGCCTCCACCTTCTATTTTTGTCTCATAACCAATTTTACAATTATGGACAAAGTAACATTACAAAGAATCGAAAAACTTCACCCTTTGATAAGAGAAGAAGTGAAGGAGATTATTAAAGAATGCGACGAAGCATTAACCGGAAGAGCAAAAGTGAGAATTACGCAAGGTTTGAGAAGTTTTGAAGAACAGGAAAGACTATATGCTCTTGGAAGAATTACTTCAGGGAAAAAAGTAACCAATGCCAAAGCCGGACAAAGCATCCACAACTATGGTTTCGCAGTGGACATTTGCCTGATGATCGACGGAAAAACGGCAAGCTGGGACACCACAAAAGATTGGGATAACGACAAAGTTGCAGATTGGTACGAATGTGTAAAAATTTTCGCAAAACACGGCTGGGATTGGGGTGGCAATTGGAAAACGTTTAAGGATCTTCCGCATTTTGAAAAGAAGAATATTTTGACAAAGAAAGGTTTGGTGAAAACGAGTTGGAGAACATTGGCTAAGATGCTTAGAGACAAGGAAAATTACGTAATCTTTTAAATTACTTTTTTTATTATGTCAAGTTTTGGCGCAATCAAGATTTAGCTTTGCTTTAGAAACATTTAAATAAAATATTAATTACTAAACAGCTTATGGAAGAATTTGATGACGAATTTGGTGATTTATCTCACTTCAAAACACACTCTCTGAAAGAAGTAAATCAAAGATTTATAGGAAACAATGCTTTTACCAACACAATTATCAACAAAGACAACTCTCCTGATTATAGAAGCCCATTTCATGATTCCAGAAATACTCCTTTAGGATACTCTTATCTTACTGATAACCCTGTATCAGTTTTTCCTTCAACGGGAGTAGGCGAAAATGGAAAGAAAGGATACGAATACGAAGCACATATACTACCTTGTGAAAATGGCTCACAAGTGTTGGGAAGTTATAATGCTAACAAAAGGAAGCCCCAAAGTCTTTTCCTTTTTTATGAAAAACCAAATTCTAAAAAATCCAACTTTGCAGGTGGCTTTTACATCGCCAAGATGGGAGATTATTTTGTTCAGCTTTTTAAAAGATTTCCTGAACCATTACCTTCTAATATTGGAGGGAAATTCTTTAAGAATATTACTTCTATGGAAGATGAAGCTGCTTATTTGGCACAGTTAGCTTATACTTATTATGGAGATAAGATTAATGCAACTCTTGTTCGTGATGATTAATGAGAGAGTATCAGTTTTATACTGGTGACAGAAGATTCGAGGAAATTATAGGAAATATCATCTCAATTCCAGCTGATGCTATTGGATGGTGCGCAGAGCAATTAGAAAGTTTAAAACCCACAGAAAAAAACTATAATCCTGATCTAAAGACTATACTCCTTTGATTCCTCTTGTAATTGGTGTCGGATTAATCCCTATACCAATAAACATGAATAAAGCTTCACAGTTCTTTGAAAATTTAGGAAACAATCCTTTTGTTCAGGGGGCAGAAGTTGCTTTTACCAAAGTTTGGGAGTTAGTGAAACAGGCAGCAAGTAAGGTTAAAGATGCTTCTATAGAACATCTTCCTGACGCTTTTAAAGGACTTGTAGAGAAAATTAGCAACGTTGTAGATACAATTAAAAATTTTCTTTCTGAGATTAAGGATCAATTAGAGGAGTTAGCTAAGATAGGTATTGAAGTTCTTAAAATAGCTAATGCTTTTTACTGTGGTATTAATGGTGGACTTGTTGGACTTTTACAATGTATTTTATACATCCTACAGTTTCTTGTCCAACCAACATTGACTTTTTCTTATGATCAATATAAAAGCAGAAGAGATTTATTGGAGAAAGCAGAAGATGTATTAGATTGGATTCATGTAAATGTTCCTATATTTTTAAAAGGAGTCAAAGACTTGTTTAGTTCAAATGGAGGTATATCTAAATCTGATTTTGAAGGCATATTTGACAAATTGAAAGGATATTGGGACAATACATCTCGTTATACAGTTGCATATTATACAGGAATTATTGCCTTTGAGTTCATTATCAATATTTTACTTTTTATCTTCACAGCAGGAGAAGGAAATATCATAAAAGGAACTACTTACGTGCAAAAAGCCGCAAGTTTATTAAAAGTAGTAACTAGAGAAGCAATGTCTGCTGTAACTTTTGGAATTACAGATTTACTGGCTTTTCTTTCAAGATTTATTGTTAGATTTGGAAAAGCTTGTTTTAAGGGATTTAAAGGATTTATCAAGTTCATTGAAGAGTTGTTACAAGGTGCTAAGAATGGTGCTAAGGCAGAGGATTTGGAAATGATAGCTGAGGAGATTGAAGAAGTTGTATTAAAAGGAAAGAAAGCACAGAGCATTTTCAATATCCTTACCAGTGCAAGGAGTGGCTTCAAAAATCTTGGTATTGAGATTGTGACAAAGGCTGATGGTTATCTTCTGAAATGGAAAGAAAAACCTATTTTCAAAGGAGATTTTAAAGAGGTTAATGCTTTCTGGAATAAGATTCTAAAACCTAAATTAGGTGCTGGGACAGGAGGTATTTTAAAATACTTGGAAGTAATTTCCAGAAATATGCTTGCTCAAGAGCACAGTATGTCTTGTGCAGCAGCTTGTATCAGACAGTTAGCTAAAGACCATGGAATTGAGTTGACTGAAAAAGTTATCAGAGAGTTTGCAAGAACCACAGAAGAAATGGGAACTTTCCCTGATGGAATTTTAGACGCACTGAAAAAAATATTTAAGGATAAAGAGATTCTTGACAGAACTTTCATTATATTTCAAAAGAAGGTTCATGGATAGGTATAGTCCTACCAGAAAATGGTAACTATCATGTTATAATTGTTGATAAAGTTGTTGATGGAAAAGTCTTTGTTAGAGACCCATGGCCTCCTGAAGGTATAGGGAAAGGAAAAGGAATTGAAGCAGTGATTGGCTTAGATGAGTTTGCTGACTCTTGGTTACGAGGTGGAGCTTCTAGCTATCATGTGAAATAATTAAAATTATATATAATGAGCATTAAAGAAATCATAAACAAACTTTCTGAAGAGGGCTATAATCCTTATTTACAAGAAAGATTGGGAATCATTTTTAATAGTATTGATGATAACAAAGGAAATCCTAAAGTGAATTCTGTATCACAAATTAGAATTGAAAAAGAAAAAATAATTATACAATATCCTTTAGGACAGATTCCTGTAGAGAAAGAATTTAAGACCATAGATGAGCTTTTAAAATTCATAAGACAAGTTTTCCCAATAGAAGAATAAAAACCTTATTCTTAAAAAATAAAGTGATGACAGAACAAGGAAACATAAAACTTAATGTAAAAGGAGAAAAGCCTTTAAAGGGTTATCAGATTGTTAGAGTAAGAAATATAGCCAATGCTAAAGAAGTTTTAAAGAACTTTAAAGATGCAGTATTGATATTCTTAAAAAACAGTAATCTTCACTATGAAGATCCAAAATGGGAGAAGCTGCTTCCACAGGGAATTGTAAGCAAAATCAAACAACTGAGTGATGATGACTATAAATATGATGAACTATTAGATGATATAGATATGACTATCTATAACTTTCAAGATATTAAAAAATGGGAATGGTATAGTTCTTTGGAAACAGAAAAAGGATTTGATATAATTGTAAAAGGCAAATTTAATGCTTGGCAATTCATTAGTTTCATCCATTGTCAAAATGTTCCTTTAAATGATATTAGAATCATAGATGCTGATAAACAAGAATTTTATGAACTAAAAACCATTAAAGACTACACCTCCTACAAAATTTTGAAATAGATTAATACTTTCAATATAAACTCCCCAAAAAGAGAATTTATTTTTTAACACGACAAGTTCTGTCGCTTCTCCGATCTATCTTTGCTTTAAAGAAAACACCAAAAATCAATCTTTATAATAAGCTAAAACCAATAGTGATCCTTCGGGAAACTATTGGTTTTACTTGTCTAAAGTTGCTAAGTAATTCTTAAAAAAGTAAAAAATAACATGAAAAAGATAATCATTCTTTCTTTGGACGGCGGCGGAATCAGGGGAATTATCACCTGCATTATTCTGCGTTACATAGAAGAGCAACTGCAGTTTTATGATAAGCCGAGCGCAAAACTTGGCGATTATTTCGACTTTGTTGCGGGAAGCAGCACAGGAGGGCTTATTGCGTCTATTATTCTATGTCCTGATGAACACCGAAAAGCAAAATATTCTATCCAGAAAGGATTGGAATTGTATGCCGAAAAAGGTGGCGACATATTTCAGGTTTCTTTTTGGGAGCGTTTGGTGAATCCGTTTGGATTATTGAACGAAAAAATCTCCCAAGACGAACTTGAAAAAAACTTGAATGACTTTTTTGGAAAATTAGAATTAAAAGAATTAATAAAACCATGTCTAATAACAAGTTACGATATTGAAAACAGAAGAGCAAAATTATTCAATTCCTGGAAAGCAAATATAAGCACCGATAATTTTTATGTAAAAGACGTTTGCAGAGCAACCTCAGCGGCTCCCACTTACTTTACGCCGGTTCAGATTAAATCGATGTACGGACAGATTTTCAGTTTGATTGATGGTGGAATGTTTGCCAATAATCCGGCACTTTGCGCATATGCCGAAGCAAGAAAAATTCCCTTTGCAGAAGTTTTGAAAAACCATCAAAAGGCAAATCATCCGATTGTAAATGATATGATTATGGTATCAATCGGAACAGGAATTGAGTCAAGACCATACTCATTTAAAAAATTACAAAAGGCCGGAAAAATAGGTTGGGTAAATCCAATTATTGATATCTTAATGTCTGCCAACGCAGAAACGGTTGATTATCAATTAGGGCAAATGTTTCAAACATTAGGACAAAGAAATCAGAAAAATTACTATCGACTAAATCCTTCGTTGAAGAATGCTTCACCCTCCATGGATAATGTGAAAAGATCGAATATTGAGAATCTCATACAAGCCGGATTGAGTTATATTGATGATAACAGAGAAATGCTGAATCAGATTGTACAAAAATTAATTAAAAACAAATTATAAGCTTTTAACCTTATAATAATTCAATATAAGCTTTTTTAATTATAACTGAAATTCATCACAATTTTATTCTTTATTCTGATTAGAAAATACTTAAAAAATAAATGATAAAATTTTCTAAAATAAATTAAACACGTCAAGTTTTGTCGCTCTCCGCTCCTATCTTTGGAGTATAAATAAAGCACAAAAATAATCTCAAAAAAACTAAAAAACAACATTTGAATTCAACATCAATCAATGCTGAACAGCCAGAAATCTGTTTCAATCTCAACACTAAAAATCCAACTCCAAACATGGAAAAACCCAACCACAATCAAGATACAACCTTCGACAAAGAACTTTATACGATTGAGTGGAGCGACATCGAAAACGCCAAGATAGATTATGAAAACTATCTTTCCAACATTGAAGATTTCTTCCGTGAAGATTTTGAAAATGATATTTTAAAAGAAGAAATTGATTAGTAGAAAAATTAAACACGTCAAGTTCTGTCGCTGTCCAACATTATCTTTGAAGTATAAATAAAACACAAGACAATCCTTTAAAAAATATTACAAAACCTTTGAATTCACCATTCACAAAAAAATGTTGAACAGCCAGAACTGTGCTTAAAAATTAACAGAAATGAAAAAGAAAATGTAAACACAAAAGTGGAAATGTCTGAAAACCACTTAAAAAATTTAGCAAACCCAAAATAAAACTTCAAATTTTAAATTTTTTAAAACCAAAAACAAATTACAAATGGCAGAAAATGAAAGCCCAGCAACACCGATTGCAGAAAACACACCAACACAAACACTTTTTAGATTCGTAAGCTTAAGAAGTCCACAATTATCTGATGAAAATGAACATACGAGACGCTTTATTCTTATGCCAGATGAAGTAAAATCTGACGGTCATTTTTATCCGCAAGTTACAGCTGGAACAGGATCTAAAAGACAACTTTTACTTGCTGAAGCATCTAACTTTGCAACATCACCGGCACTAATTTCTAAAGACAGCACCACTAATAATTTAGAAATTTTTAAAAGAACATATAACGTTTTTTACTATTTCGCTGTATGGATTGCCAGAAATAAGAGTACTTGTACCTATGAAGAATACGAGGTACAAAAAAATGCCGTATTGGCATCTACCTATATTCTTCCGGATATGATATTCTTATGGGATAACTTTATTTATCAGGTTGTTACCCAGAAAGATTTCTACATCAAAGAAGTAATGATGCAGATGATTACAGCATTACATGTGTTTACTAATGGAAATGATGATGAAAGTATTAAAGTTGCCTTAGCCGCAAGAATTGTCCTTCCAAAAGAATTAATGCAGGATGAAAACTCCTCTCCTATTGCCAGATCTACAGCCAGATCTGCCGGAAATGAGGTAAAAGAAACTGCCCCTTCTGAAGAAATGAGGAAACAGCAGGCAACTTCTACAGCAAAAAATAAGCTTCGCAGAATTGAAGGTTTAAAGAAAAACCTAACTGCGACTGAGAAAAAATACCAAAAAGAATATCAGGCGGAATACAAAATTCAGGATGAAGCACATCAAAAACTAATTGAGCCAATTATTGAAAAATATAATGAAGCCGTTGCCGTTGCCCAGGAAGAATATTGTGGCATCAGGCCTCCCGGGACCGAATATAATCCGGAAGATCCTTGTCAGCAACCCAAACAAATTCCTTATCCAAAACTTCCTGCATTTGAATTTAATTTCAAAGACGAAGTAAGTGCTGAATCTTTAACTGAATCTTTGAAGGCTGAGAGTCTGGAAACCTTATTGGATGTTTTAGGTCATAAATTTGAGCCCGAAGCATTGACAAGCCGTACTCAACAAGATGATATTAAAGATCTTGAATTGCTATTGGAAGGCAGAACTACTTTTGCAGAAATTACAACTGTAATTAATGAAAATGTAGATAACCTTAATAATACCATTCTTGAGAATACACAAAGTAATGAAGAAACATATACAAGTATCGGCGGGGTAATTGTACCGGTAGCCAGAACAGTTTCTGTACCATTTACTTTCCAGGTTTGTACAAAGATGAATTATAAACAATATATGCTGGATCTGGCATTAAATGTACCTGATTCTTCTTGGGATATCAATTTAATATCTTATCAGGTGACTCTGGCTGGAGCGTCATCAATAATGGGTAATGGATATACAAAATCCCGATCAGGAAATACTATATTCCTAAACGATCTATTCAGTCCCGGGCTGGATTTCAATTTTATTCATGATTCAATGCTAAGAGTAAAAGTTCTTTTCACAAATGGTAGGATTACAGAGTTTGTAACCCCTGTGAGTGTAAGAACCTGTACAACTGGAAAGTTTGAATTGGAAGTTGAAGAAGGGGAACCACCGGTACTTGTTGAGGATGAAGACAATTTTATTCCGTCCGGATTTGGATTTAAAAATATCGGTATTGCTGATTATCTAAAGGTAGAGCAAAGCACCCACGCGTATGTTGAAGGGGAAGTTGCAAACATCGAAAATGTAATGGCAAGAGAGTACCGTGAGAAATCTACAAGAAGATTAAGAAGAAGTGAAAATACCACGACTTCATCTTCCGATACCGAAAGGGAACAACTTACGGATACAACTACTGCCAATCGTTATGAAATGCAGAGTGAGATTTCGAAAATGATGCAGGAAGCAACCGATATTGGAGTTTCAGCTAATGCTCATTTAGGTTTTACAAAAAATTACACATTAGATTTAGGTGCAAATTATGCAAACCATAAATCTAAAGAAGAAAGTACAAGACAAGCCGTAACACAATCTCAGGATATTACCGCCAGAGCAATGGATAGGATTGTAACAAAAGTTCATGAAGAAAGAATTGAAAAAATTATTGATGAATTTGAAGAAAATAATTCTCATGGATTTGACAATAGAAAAGGTGACAAACATGTTGTAGGCGTTTACAGATGGGTAGATAAACTCATGAAAAATCAGATTTACAACTATGGCAAACGAATGATGTTTGAGTTTATGATTCCTGAACCTGCTAAGCTTCATTTATTAGGAATGGCGAATATTAAAAGTGCGAATCAAACAGATTTAGTAAAGCCCGAAGACCCGAGAACTTCTACAACAATGCAAATGAAAGATTTTTCAGTACTTGGAACTTCAGCAGGCGATACTATTTTTAAATATTGGGCGGGAAAATATAACGTTGAATTAGACAAAAAACCAGATCAAATTATTTTTGTTTCACATTCATTCTCTGACAGAAACCAAGGGTTTGATGACAATGGAACAGGAAGATGGACAGGTGTTTATAATAATAATGATTTCAAAATCCCTGAAAACTACGAAGCCACTTTTGTAAAAGGAACTCTAAATGTTGGACGGGGTACATATAACAATGGGAATATGAATCCAATATCACATGTCTATATTTGTGGAACAGAGTCAGGTAGTGACGTTGTAATGTCTTTAAGTTCAGTTAGAGAAAAGATTACGATTTCTTCAGTAACTTGGGATATTAAAGGAATTTCAGGATCTCTTGTTGCAACCTGTCAGCTTACTCAAGAAGCCAAAAATGCATGGTTACAAAAAACTTTCAAAGCAATCATCGACTCATACGAAGAAGCTTTGGTAGATTACAACAATAAACTTGCGGAAGAGCAAAGTAAAGCAGTAGTAATCAAAGACTCAAATCCCAATTTCTACAGACAGATTGAAAATACTATTTTACGCAAAAACTGTATTTCATATATGGCAGATAGAGCTGCTGGATCTACTCATGGATATGGTTTATCAGGATTAACACAAGGAAGTACATTTACAGATTATGAAACTGTACTTTCTAATGACTTGGATAAATATACTGCTTTCGTAAAATTCATGGAACAGGCTTTTGAGTGGGAAAACCTTTCGTATTACCTGTATCCTTATTACTGGGGAAATAAGCAGAACTGGGTAGAATTATACCAATCAGAGAATACAGACCCTCTATTCAGAGCATTCATGCAAAGTGGTATGGCAAGAGTTGTTGCCACAGTACGTCCCGGCTTTGAAGACGTTGTACAATTCTATTTAGCTACCGGAAAAATCTGGAACGGCGGTGAAGTTCCTGTCATCGGAGATGAACTTTATTTATCAATTGTTGATGAGCTGAAAGAACCAAAAGGAGAAAAACAAGGAAAAGCATGGTTAACAAGACTCCCTACGACTTTAAATATCCTTCAGGCAGAAAGTATCGGTTTAAAAGTGGCGCACGCTTTACCATTCACCACAGAAAATCCTGACGATTTTGAAGTTCCTTCTGAGGTGATTACTGAAGATAAGTTCAATTTTGAGCCAAACGGTAATCTTTTAGGAACCCAACCTGGCGAAGAAGAGAAAATCATTACAGGAGACTGGGTCTAAATTATATTCATACTAAAAACAATAATATGTCCGATATAGGAAAAATTATAAGAGTAAATGCATTACCACCAGTTGGAGAAAGAGAAACCAATGTTATTTACCAAGTAGCTGCACCAAGTGCAGCTACTTATACAGACTATGCCATTGATGCTAATGGAGATTTGAAAACACACGCCGTAGTGGAAGGTTCTATTCCTGTAGAATTATCCGATGATCATGTAAGTATTTCTGATCTTGATCTGCTTGCAGAAGGAATTGCAACTCAGGCTGAATTTAATTCAGATACCAGACAAAAACTGGATTTAAAATTAGAAATTCCATCTGTTGAAGGGAATTCTCAGGATTATCCGAAGATCATCGGTTTAGATGGTAACGGAAATGTTGCCAAGTTACCTGCGGGAGATCTTGGGAAAAATATTGCCAATTCATCCTTAACTACAATAGCGGGTTCTGGACTTACAATGGGAGCCAACTGGACACTCAACACCTCAGGGCTCTATTATTTTATCACCGGATTAAGTGATGTTTCTAATGATTCTACTTTTAATGTTTTTTTATCTCAAAATGCCGCGGGAAGAATAGGAAAAACCAATGGTAAACAACCCTTTTTAAATTTGCCAACAACTCTTTCCGATATTGAGAAAATAACTTGGAAAACAGCAATGAACGGAGGATGGACAACGAATACCATGAGTGTTGCTTCAATATCACCCCCCATCGTCGACAGATCAAATAAACCATCATGGATTAATTTAAAAGGTGCTAACTTAAATTTACCGCCAACTAGTTTTAAAATTGAACTATGTACTGAAGCAAGTACAGATCTAAATCCTGTGGTAGTCGCCGAAGTTCCGCCATCTCAGGTACAGCTATACACCAATGGTATTGATTTATCATTTTGGATGAACTTTTCTGGCATTCCTGAAGGAAAATACAAAATACGATTATGGAATGGCGTTGCCTATTATTTAACAGGAGCCAATACAATACTTAAGGTGATTAATACAATGACATCTGTTATACCTTCATTAGGATGGTCTTATGCAGAATATACACCAAATACAGGAACAATGGTTGGAGGAAGTTCATCTGTAACTTATAACAGTAATCCTGCAAATAAAGGATATCAGGGAAATGATTTAACATTTGTATCAGCAGGGAAATCAACTCAACTATATGGTCCGGATGATAATTTTTATCTGAGAATAGGAATAAGTATTACAAACTTAAATGCAGGAGGAGATAACAATACTCCTTTCAATATAGGACTTTGTAATGATACAGATACAGTAGCTCTTACTGAATTGTCATTAATAAAAGGAAGAGGTACAATTAACTACAGAGGCGGTGGTATAAGCATTTTTCCAGACTTGAGCTCTACAGCTGTTGGTATTTGGGGGGTATATAACGCAGAAATACAAATAACCCGCAATAATGGTTTATTCACTATACTCGTTACAATGGACAATACTACAAGAATCTATACAAAGTCAGCACCTGCTGTTGGTTTAAGCTTATTTGCATTGATAGGAAATTCTCCGTCTGCCACATCAGCATCCTTTACTATTTTACAACAATATAAATTTTAATTATGAACGAACATTTAACTATACCAGAAAACATAGAGCAAATTCTAAACAACATCAAAACAACATCTTTAAGTCTTGCAGAACTGCCGCTCGAACCCCATCCTATACTTTCGCAATTCGACAGGTGTATTCGTGTATTGGACATCGATGCTAAATCTGAGCAGCAGTTTATCTATTTCAGGTATGAGCAGATTTTGAAGGACAGAACAACAGGTCAGGAAATTCAAATCACACTGCCTTCTCCTGAATGGGTAATTTACAAAGAAACTTGGAGCTATCTCCGCGATGAGCAAAACAATCCTATTGAACTGCTTTTAAAAGAACCACTTGAAGACCAGGCAACCGGTAAGGTGAAAGTTCCAAGCTATCAATATATGCTTTGGCTATTAAAAAATAACAAACTTGGTTTCTTAGATCTCTTACAAACTTATCTGAATGAATTTGTTGAAATGAAGAAAGATGAGCTAGACAAATTATCATAAAGACATTTAATATTTAATCATACGGCAGAGCCTAAAAACTCTGCCTTTTTTAACCTTAAAAATCACAAAATGAGTTTAGAAATATTAAATAATCCACTTATTGGAAATTCTTTCAATAAGGTTTTGGGAGGAAATAGTCCAAATTCGGAATCAATAAATAATAAAAGTTTTTTCACTAATTCTTCAAAAACATCTACAACTAAAGATTATTCTACAGAAATAACGAATATTTTGGATTGGGAAACTGATGAGTATATAAATCTGGAGTTACTAATTGTAAAAATAAAATCTTCAAACAGAGGCTTACATGATTATCAATTTCCTTATAATCCAAAAGATCTGAAAACTAGTTTTTCTCAAAAATCTATCAAGTTTGGAAAAGACGGATTTATTCGTTTAAAAGTTTATAGAAATCCTAAGGTAGGAAATGTTAGTATAAAATGGAATGATGTAAGAGTAGTACAAAAAATAGATCTTAATAAAAAAAAGATATTTTACAGATTATATTTTTATTATGCAAATACAAATGAAACAGCATTCATTTTAGAAACAATTCATTACAAAGAATTTAAAAACTTAAATATTTTATTGAATTATGGAGATATAGATAAATATGAAGCCGATTACAATTATTTTTTACAAAATTTTGCTAATATCTTAAAAAATGAAAGTGACGCTAATCGTTTAAAATTTCTTTATGAAAACATCCCAGATTCAATAATAACGAACTTAAATAGTTTTCTTGATGACAGTATCATTTTTAATCATTTGCTCAATCTAACAGATTTAGATGACAGTAGTGGTATTTTTAGCGGCTGGAAAGACGGCAGTTCGGCAATTGTAAATATTTTAAAATGCTTAGATAATATTTATTTAATAAATAAATTTAAGACTGATCCACATCTTTGCAACCGTATTTATTATAATCTTGATGATGCTAGTGATTTAGATGGAGAAATCATCCCTAATAAAATTATTTTTGCGACAATACTTATGCAATATTGCATAAGATCTCACAACCGTCCAAAAGAAGATGCTCCTACTTTCAGAATTGGAAAAAAATCTGAGATAGCAACCAATGTTACGGAATTAGGAGGAGATTTTTTAACCTTTGGCAAATCTGATGAAAGTTCTTTTTTCTTACAACAGAAAACAGAATATTTTATTGAAGATTCGGATACAATAACAGATGACTTTGGAGTTACATTTACTGTATTGAAAAAGATGACAGATACTGTTGATCCCGGTGCTCTATATTTTCCGATGGAAATGGTTTATTTTATTGATGAAAATGCACCCCTAATAAATGAAGAAACGGGTGAAAAATTCGACATTCCAATACCAGTTCCTGCCATTTATGTAAAAGCCCTTGCTGATGCGGAAAAGATGGAAGATATTGCGTTTACCATCCGTATTATAGCAGATATTGTCGGAGTAATTTTAGGTATAGGAACATTAATTTTAACCGGAAATCCTTATATTGCAGTAGCAGCGGCAGGCGATCTTTTTTTATCCGGTATGGATCTTACTGTACAGATTTTCCGTAAAGAAATTGCTAAATTAGACGGAGGAGAACAGTTTCTCAAAGACTGGGACGTCATTTATAATAAAGGAGGTGTAATTTTAGCCGCCCCACAACTAATTTTTAGTTTATATAAAGGTCTTTTATTTCTGTTTGTTAAAGCGTCAGAAAAAGTAAAGCAAGGTTTACAAGCGGTAGCAATTAGTGTTTTTATAGAGTTACATCCTGGAGCTTTTCAAAGAAAAGATCTTCGTTTGTTTCAGCCAACCGAATGGGTAATTCCAAGTGCAGGATTCTTTAAATCTTCTAAGGAATGTGAAGCTTTAATGCATCAGGGAGCTTTTTTTATGGAGTTAGATGCAGCTTCCATTATGGAAAGCATTAATAAAGGCAATGGCATTAATCCTAATACAATAGGTAACGTAAACTCAAACCAAAAATTTGCTTTAATTTATAAAGGCGAAATTTTAGCTCAGGGAAATCGATATGATAAAGATTATCAAAAAGTATTGCAGGATATAAAAAAAGTAAGCAATAGCTCAGAAAAAGTTAGTGAGGCTTTAGAAAAACTTTGGAAACGAATACCTAAGCTAACAGAAAATAAATTTCACTGGACTTGTATAAATGAGTCAGGAACTGAATTAAGATGGGCAAATGTTACAGAAAAAGATATCCAGAAATCTTTAAATTCTGCATTGGGAAGTTCTAATGGAGGAAAGTTATGGGAAGCTGAAGTTGCTAGAGAATTGAGTCAATATGATAAAATTGCAGATTTTGGCAATATTTATGAACAAATGAGCAATGGAAAGAAAGTGAATAATGCAGGTGATATAGATGTTGGGAGTTCTAAATATATCATCGAATGCAAAGAGAGTGTTTCTAAAAATATTAAAGCAAAAGACTTTTTTGAACAATTTGATAAATATCTAAACCCAAAAAATGAAAAATATATTAACATTAAAAATAGAAAACCAGTTTTAGCAATCAAATCATTCAAAGATAATGCAATTAATATTTCACATCCTGTATTTAAAGAACTTCAAAAAAGAGGGGTTATTATTATCACAGATTTGAATCAAATAAAAAACTTAAAATAATGGCAAACACAATTCACTTAATTAGCAAAGAATATTTAAATCCTAATAAAATTAGTGATACTATTGAAAAATTAGGGGTTAGATTAGCTTATGGTGTGGGTAGATCGTATAATAAAGAGTATGATATTATTGAAATAAATTTATTTAAAGAAAACTTAGATAAATATTTAAGAGTTTCAATTAGCTGTCAATCAGATTTTAATGACACTTTTAATAACTTATATAATATTAAAAAGTATGGCATAATGATTAGTATTAGTTATGAAGAGGGAGATTTGCTTTTAATTCCACTTTTAAAAGAAACTCTAGAGGAAATACCGGAATTACTAGTTTATAATGAAGAAACACCAAAAGGTATAGGGAGCTATATTTTTAATAAATCACATTTATTAAATTTTTCAGGAATAGATAGCTATACTTTTTTAAGCTCTCCCCCAAAGATTTAAATAATCTTTCATAAAATAAGCAATTCTGATCTTTGTATTATCTTTCAGATGGGGCTATATATTTTCCCATAAAAAAATAAAACACGACACCTTTTGTCGCATTAAGCCCATATATTTGTGGTAGAAACTTTAGCAATGAAAAAAGATTTTTACCTGACAAGATATGCCTTAATTATCAAAAAATTAGAAAGTGCTCCGGCTACGTATTCGCAGCTGGAGGACTATCTTCTTAACTCTTTCGAATTTCAGGATGCAGACATTAAGAGCTACTCCATCCGTACGTTGCAGAGGGATATTCGTGAGATTTCAGATCTTTTTAATCTTTCCATTCACAATAAAAAAAAGGGAGACAACCGATATTACATTGAGAGTCGCCCGATCATGGAAGTGGATGAATACAACCAGAAATTACTGGAATCTTTTCAGGTAAGCAATGCCATGAATACACATCCGGATTTTGCAAATTTCATTTTTTTTGAAAGCAGAAAACCTACCGGAATCGAGAATTTTTATGACCTATTTTTTGCCATCCGAAACAAAAGAATCGTTTCTTTCGAGCATTATAATTTTAAAAATAAATTGATGACTTCCCGAAAAGTTCATCCTTTGGCACTGAAAGAATCCAAAGACCGATGGTATTTGATTGCGATTGATACAAAAGATAAAATCCTGAAATCTTTCGGATTAGATAGAATCAACTATTTGGATGTAAACGACAAGCAATTCAAAGAGAAATATAAATACAATTTCAGAGAACATTTTAAAAATGCTTTCGGAGTCATGAATCTTACCGAACAAAATCCTGAAAAAATCATTTTGAAATGCAGCAGACATCAGGGAGAATACATCAGAAGCTTTCCACTGCATAAATCACAAAAAGAAACCAAAGAAACGCCTGAAGAAATCTATTTTGAGTTTTTTCTGCACCCCACGTACGACTTTATGCAGGAAATTCTTTCTTACGGAAAAGAAGTTACCGTTTTAGAACCGAAAGGTTTAGTTGAAGACATCAGAAATCATCTGCAAGAGTCACTCAACCGTTATCTTAAAAGCTAAAAAGCATTATGTTTATTTTCAGTTTTTTTGACTACATTTACATAAATATATCAAAGTGAAATCTTTATTTCTGTGCCTTTTTTTTGTAATTTCTTCTTTTTGTTTTTCTCAGCAGACAGAAGAATTCAGGCAAATTAAGAATTACTATAATCAGCACCGTACGATGCTTTCACAAGAATTTAAGAAAAAATTTGATGCTGAAAAAGATGATCGCATTAAAGTTTCTATTCAGGAAGACTACCGTCTTTTTATGAAAAAAATGGACAGTATCGAAAATATTGCCATGATAGGAGCTTTACTGAAAGTTAAAAATCTTGAAGATCTAAGCAAACTTGACATTCATAAAAAGAATTTTTCTTCTGAAACACCTGTTTCCTCAGTCCCTGTTATGGAATCAGCAGTAAATTATCCGGGAGGGATAAATGAACTCCGGGAGGAAGTTGCGAATTTGTTTTACCGTGGCGGCGTTAATTCTGATATAAAAACCGTAAAAACAAATGTTGCTTTTGTCGTGGAAAAAGATGGAACCATTACTAACGTTAAAGCACGAGGTGACAATTTTACATTCAACAGACAGGCAGAAATTGCTGTATATTCCATATCTCAAAAATTTTCTCCGACAATTATCAATGGGGATCCGGTCAGATACCAATATCATCTTCCTTTAACAATGAATGTTGAATAATAGAAAATGTTTACAGACGAATATTTCATGAAAATGGCTCTACAGGAAGCCGAATTTGCATTAGAAAAAGACGAGGTCCCGATTGGTTGTGTAGTTGTTTCTAATAATAGAGTAATTGCAAGAGCCCATAATCTTACAGAAACATTAAATGACGTAACCGCTCACGCAGAAATGCAGGCGATCACTTCCGCTGCTAATTTTCTGGGTGGAAAATACTTAAAAGACTGCACATTGTATGTGACACTGGAACCTTGCGTCATGTGTTCGGGAGCACTTTCCTGGTCTCAAATTTCAAAAGTGGTAATTGGAGCAAGAGACGAACAGAGAGGTTTTATTAACAAACATCTTTCCCTTCATCCCAAAACAGAAATCGTTACCGGAATTATGGAGAATGAATGTTCTTCCATTGTGAAAGAATTTTTTAAATCTAAAAGATAATCTTGTATAATTATTTTTTCAAAAACCTCATTATAACCGAAGAATTTAGAATATGGCAATTAGTCAACAATGTCATGCTGAGGTTTTCGAAGTATCTATAAAGAATCAAATACTCTTTCCTAAAAAGTACAATCCTTTAAGCGTGTGCAGCCTGTCCATCACATGGATTTTTTCTGTCAATGGCTTGTAGACATGAGAAACCCCTCCAGTCGCTACGACAAAACAGTCATCTTTTACCTCAGCATTTATTCTGTCGATAAAGCCTTCTACCATTCCTAAAAATCCGTAAACCATTCCGCTTTGCATACAGGTTACGGTATCTAAACCTAACACAGTTTTCGGTTTTACCAATTCAATTCCCGGAAGCTGCGCAGTCTGGCTGATTAAAGAATTCAGAGCGGTAATAATTCCCGGAGCGATAATTACACCCAAAGTTTCACCATCTTCCGCAACACAACTTGCCGTTAATGCTGTTCCAAAATCCAGAACAATTTTCTTTCTGCCCGGATATAGATTATGAGCCGCAACCAGGTTAGCATAGATATCCGTTCCCATCTGTTTAGATTTTGCAGCCACTTCAGATGGTGTATTTCGGTCTACAATAACAGGATCCAGATCATGAATTTTTTTGATGGCTGCATTCATTACTTTCGTAAGCTGCGGAACAACAGAACCGATAATCACTTTACTGATCTCTTTAGGCTCAATTTTATACGTCTGATACAGCATCGACATCTGAACATATAATTCATCCGGTGTTCTGTACGGTTTTGTATTAATGACCCACGAAACATCACAATTATCATCATCAAAAAGACCAAACCTGATATTGCTGTTTCCTATGTTTATTACAATTGAATTCATTTATTTGCTTTTCAGTTGTTCGATTTCTGCTTTCAGATCTTTGATCTGCTGTTCGTAAACTTCTATTAATTTTTTTGAAACTTCAGAGTATTCATAATAAATATTCTCATTATCAACAGCCTGATAACCCGTTCCATTTTCACGTATTTCTTGATTAAAATTTTTTTGAGATTCTGTATCAAGCAAATCATTTAATGGCGTTTCTAAGATTTTGGAAATGTCCACCAATCTTTCAACCGTAAGTTTGGTTTCTCCGGTTTCTATTTTTCTATAGGCTGAGGTGCTGAGATCCAGATCATGCGCCATGTTCTCGTAAGAAAAACCTTTCTTGCTGCGGATTTCCGCTATCTTTTTGATAATCTTTTCCATAAGAGTGAAAATTATTTTCGTAAAAGTAATAATTTTTCCGAAATAGTAACATATACCACAAAGAAATTATTTCTAATATTGCAGAAGAAAAATAATCCCATCAACGTGAAAATATATTTTTTTTCACACCCTTTCCAACCAAAACACAAAATAATGCATCTATAGTATTGAAGGATTAAATTTATTAACTTAAAACAAGAACAAAACAAATGAAGAAAAGAAAAATCAGTTCCCTTATGCTTGTGGTATTTGTGCTGCTTCTGCTCGGCTGTCGGGAGGAGCTAGACTATCTGGATCACAAAACCGAAAATACCTACCAGCTTACCAAAGACAATGTAAAAACACAGATTCTTCAAAGAAAAGACTACGAGGCAAGACCTCTTCTGAAACCCAGTGTAGATATTGTAAATGCATACCTGAAGTCTCAGTATTCTGCACCCGTCTCTTCATCCTCCAAAGTATCTCCGCAGGATATCTCCGGCATTTCCCTGTATACCGATGTGGTGGAAGAAGTACAGTACCGTAATGCCACGTATTATTCGTTTTACATTACCGGTACGGAAACCGACGGATATGAAAGAAAACTGATCTTAAAATATACAGACAACCAATTGGCGGGAAGATATATTTTAAACTACAAAAGGTTTCAGGATTTCAGAATAGATCCGGCTTCCTTTCAGCTCGAAAAACTGGTTGGCTCTTCCTCTTCCGGAGACGAAAACTCTTTGGTGACCACCGAAATATCGCTATCGGTAGGATGCACAAATTATACGATTACAACATTTGACTGTGGATATGATCATCATTCCAATGGAGAATGGTGTACAAAATTAGGAATAGTAATGCCTTATGATGTAATTAGCAGTGTGTATACCGCCAACTGCCAGCCGGGAAATTCAGGAGGAACCGTAGGCACTCCCGGAGACGGCAGCGGAACAGGAACTCCTACCGGCGGGGGATCTGTGGGAGGAGGAACGGGAACCGACCAGACCCCCGAAATTATTACCATCCCCACCACAGCCCCTCTGTATATCATACAAAGACCGAAAGGAATTATCTGTAATACCTTAAACTTAGATTCTGAAGAGATTGTACAGATTAACAGCAACGACAATGTGAGATTAAGACTGTACCAATACTTAGCTTTATGGGGCATCAACCCTCAGCTATGTGGTGGCATTATGACACAGGAAGCAGAAGAATTTATAAAAGCGGCTTTGGCTTATTTTAAAGATCATCCTAATGCGACATGGCAGGATTATAATAATACCTATCTTACCACACCATGTCAAAGGTTAAAAAAAATGCTGGAAACTCCTGCTTCATTACCCACTGGAGCGGTAAGTATAAAAACAGCATTACAAGATTTGCAAAATACAGTAGAAGAACAAAGTACAAACCATGAAGAAGGATATAATTTCAGATATAATACTGCAAATGGCTCTATGTATGCCCAAAAAGTAACGACATGGTCATCAGAGAATAATACTGTAGAATATGAAAGAACCGAAAATACTTTTGGAGGGGCACATTTTCACCAGAAAAGTTTACAGGGAATGTTTTCGCATGCTGATATATCAGTACTTTATAATTTTTATTTCTGGTTCAAAACACAACCTTACAATGGGATTAATGATGCAAATTATCCTCAGCCTGTACATATGTTAGTAGCAAATGGACAAGCATATGCATTGGCAATAGAACCCGCTGATGTTAATTATTTTAGACAAACTTATAATGATATTTTAAATGGAGATGACCCCGATATGAAAGAAGATTTTAAAGACAATATGGAAAGAGATTATAGTAATCTTTATAGTACAGTTGGAGGGTGGAATTCTAATAAAACGATATTAGAAAAAACTTTTTTAAAATTTGTAACTAAAATAGATAACAGCCCAAAGCATTATAATTTAAAAGTATCTTTATACAGAGCAAACACAGATTTAACTGGTTGGGAAAAATTGACAATCAGTCAAAACGGAAATGATTTTAGTATAACACCAAATCCTTGTAATTAAATTTCAAATTATGAAAAAAATAGCATTAATATTACTTATAACTTTTATCACTTATTCTTGTAAGGGACAGATTATCATACCAATGAATAATGATTATGTAGAGACCCCAGACGGAGCCTATTTAAAGGATACTGAAAACTTCCTTGATAAATTTGTCGGAACATGGAAATATCAAAATGGAAATGAAGAGTTTATCATTATCCTTAAAAAAGAAATAAATCATTTTTATAAAGCTTATTACAAAGACATACTTTATGGTGAATATAAATATGTTAATCCATCTGGCAGCACCTTAGTCAATACATTGGACAAAATTGACTTTGCTTATACCAGTAAGAGTTATCATAATATTTCAGGAGCGAGTTTTATTACTAATAATTTATATGTAAAATGTAACGATTGTAATCCCGGAGAATTTAGAGTAAAAAGTAACTTTGATGATCCGGATAGAAAAGGCTTAATAGATACAGGGGTAATTTTTCGATACATAAATCCTATGACTATAAACGTTAAGATCATAGGATCAAAAGGTAAAGTTTTAGAAAGTGATACGGATAATAAACCTGATCGACTAAGAGTACCATCGGGAGAATATATAATGACAAAACAATAAAAATAAAGGCTGTAGTAAAACCACAGCCCCTCTCTATATCATACAAAGACCAAAAGGGATTCTCTGTAACACCTTAAACTTAGATTCCGAAGAGATTGTACAGATTAACAGCAACGACAATGTAAGATTGAGAATTTATCAGTATTTAGCTTTACTTGGAATAAATCCTCAAATATGTAATGGCGTTATGACCCAGGAAGCAGAGACATTAATAAAAGCATTGTTAACCTATGTAAAAGATAATCCCAATATTAATAGTAACGAATTAAATCTCGAACATTTAAATTCTGTACATCGTTTTTTAGAAAATGAAGATGATATCTTAGATCCGTTAAAAATATTCCATCGTATAAAAGCATTAGATAATGCATTAACACAAAATCCCAATTTATTATTAGACATTCCTTGTGGAGAGCTTCCTAAATGGCAAGAATTAGCTAATCATCCTATACCGCAATCTGTTAAAAATAAAATTTTTCAAGTTAATGGCCTTACTAGTTGGTTTAAAGAAGCTGTTATCCAAAATCTAGATTATTCAAATTCTTATACGATAAATATGGATGTATATCCTGTGAAAATTTCAAGTATGCCAGAGAAATCTCCAGGAGTGAAATATACGTATGCTGAATTTTTTGATTATTTTCGAAAAAATATAAACGATTTCACAGATATTAATCATGGTAAATTTTACCCTGTTGTAGCTCCTGAGTACAATATTGATGATACACAACTTTGGAATTCCAATACCCCTTTAGGTTCATTAATTACAATTAAAATTCCAGCTGATAATGGAACAGTTGTTTGTAGTGGGTGGGGAAGCCAAGCATGGATTTTTACCACTGTTAAATCTCCATGGGACGGTGAACATCCTGTAAGTGGAAACAGATTGTTCGGCTATTTTATTGATGTTTCCGGCGATATGGTAATTTATACAAGAGGTGTAGACAGATTTACGACTAAGTTTTCAAATAATGCAATTCAGTATACAGCAGAAAGCTTTGGTTATTCTGAAGCAAAGAAAATGTGGCAAAATATGCAACAAAAAGTTTCAACATTTGTAAATAGTAAAAATGGGAATTCATCTATAATAGAAGGTACAGATTACACGCCAAACTTTATATTTGTAAAAGATTATTTGAAAGGCAAAAAACCAATAACAGCATTAGGATGTCATTAAAATTATATATAGCATTATCCTCTTTTACTTATATTTTAATATTAGTATTATTTTCTGTGCTATTTAGTTTATTGATTTGTATTATTCAAGTTAATTTTGAATATTTGTTTCTATATTTCTTAAGAATTGTAAGCCACATATTCGAAATATATAACCTATTTTATATTTGTCTTTTTTTTATATTTTATACTCTAAATACTTACTTTTTAAAAAAATCAAGAAATTTAATTTTTATGATTTTGTCAAGTCTTTTATTAGTAGTTATTTTGAATTATTATGATTTGAAAATATTATTTATTTATAAAAGTCAGCCTGTTGATCAATATTTTTATTTATATATCATATCATACACAATCTGCATAATTATTTTATATAGAATATTAAATAAAATATGGAAAAAACTAATTTAATGTCATGAAAAAAATACTATTACTCTTAATAGCTTCTATTAGTTTGTTGCAAAATTGCAACTCTGTGAGAAAAACAACAGCTATATCAAAAATTAATAGAGAAAATGTAACTATAAAAACATTAGGATCTCAAGATTTTGACAACAATTCTCTTCTCAAAAAAAATATTTCTCCATTAGATAGTTTTTTTATACATAAAGAAAAAAAACTTTACAAAGATGTTTTTGAAAAATTGGAATTTGAAAATTATATTTATTATTCATTTTACATTTCAAGTAAACAAAGAGATGAATTTGAAGAAAAAATAATTGTAAAATTTGTAAATAAAAAAATAGAAAGATATTTATTAAGGTATGCAAGAAATAAAAACTTTGAAGTAGACCAAAGTACTTTTAAAATTTATTTATTAGAATTAAAGAAAGACAACCAATTTACTCTAGTTCCCCTTAAAAAAGAATGTTTGCGAAATAATATAATTACAAATGAAAAAAAGTCTTCAAACCAATTAGAACGATATAATCTTTATTTGTTTTCAATAGAAGAGAAATGTGATAAGAAATTCAATAAAAAGGCAATTAGTTTTCCCATATTAAATCCAATTGAAACTGTTCCGCTTTATTTAGTATACTAAACTAATAAGCAGAAGTGTCTTGAAGTCGATAAAACAAACACAATGAAAAAAATACTATTCCTACTACTATTTGCAGTATGTGCCAACGCCCAAACCTATACATTCGATTATAAATTAAAAATTGGAAGCAAGATAAAAACATATTACGGGTATGATTATGAGCCTTATACCTTAATTGTAAACTCAAAAAATCCAGAATACGACATGGGGATATTTAACAATTCTTATGGTCATATAGGCGATGATGGTAAACATATCGTTTATCATTTTAACTATTTCCAAAATAAAAAAATCGAACGTTTTGATTTTAAAAGCTATTTAGAATTCACTCCTCGAGACGAATTTGAAATAGACCATATTGTTGTAGAAAAAATTGAGGAAAATAAATATTCTATAAAATGTTTTAGAAAACCAAATTCCAAAAGATCTAGATTAGATCTTGTTGTTACTCTAAAACCTAGCCAGGATGATTTAATTAGACTTTATCTTTTGGACTTGAGCGATAATATCAGCAGAAAAATAGTAAACGCGCTGAAAGAAAAACTACAGGGAAATTATGTTGTAGAAGAATATACAGCAAACCATAAAAATGGCGGTAGATCACATTATTATATAGAAAAATTAGAAAAAATAGATTTGACATTAAAAATTTCATTAGAACAATAAAATCAAAAAACCGAAGAAAACCCCTGCGGTTTTTATTTTTCCACATTAATTTCTAAACCAAATTAATTACCTTTAAACTCCAAAAACCACCACACTCCCACTTTCATGAAAAAACTGGTCGTATTACTCTTCTTTTGCTTCGGTATATTTGCTTTTTCACAAACGGCTGCAGCAGCAAAAGAAGTATTTGAAAAAATAAAAAAAGAATCAAAGATCGACGGAAACGACAAAACGATCTACAATCTTCTGGACGAATTTTATAATAAAAACTTACAGGCAGACAGCGATGAAATGACTCCTGAAACGGTAGAGAAAATCCAAAGTCTGGTTTCAGATCCTACTACCAAAAACATACATATTCTGATGTTTTTTCTGCTCTATCAGCAACATATCAGTCAGACTGCAACGGTTGGGAAAAAGCCCAATTCAGAATTTCAGATTGAGACGATGAGGTTATTGGAAAACGAAACCAAAGAAATTTACGGCAAAGTTCCGGCAATTATTTACGTTTATAAATACGAGGCATTAGACAGTGGCGATAAGAAAGATGAGGCAAAAGCAACTGCTATGCAGGGATTAAAAGAATATCCTGATTCTCTTCCTTTGAAAGTATATACTTACCTCAGCACAAAAGATGAAACGCTCAAAAACGATTTAATTAAAAATCATCCTAATCATTGGATGGTAAAGCAATTTGATATTAAATAATTTATGATGAAAAAAATATTTCTACTTACATTCGTTATTCAATCGTTAGCTGTATTTTCCCAGAAAAGTGCGAGAATGTATACGGAGGTAAAGCAGGACACCCTATTTTATTACGCCGACAATATCGAAGTATATCCGATTTCGATAACTTTTACTGGATCACAGCCGGAACTGGAAAACCTTCGCAGTCCGGAACCTTTTAAATTGATTCACGTTTTGCCGCCTTCCTCCACAAAAAACAAAGTGGCTGCTTTTGTCGTTAAAGATAAAAACAAAGGTTGGAAGATCAGAAAGATGCCAAGTTTTTACACTTTAGCCGGAGATGCTACCGTAAAAACATACGAGGAAGATTACCAATATGATCTGCCTTTCCAGAAAGGAAAATCTTTTAAGGTACATCAGGGATACAACGGAATATTTTCTCATCAGAATGAAAATTCTTTAGATTTCACGATGCCGGAAGGAACAGAAATTACCGCTGCAAGAGAAGGTAAGATCATTCAGACCGTTCAGGACAATAATACAGGATGTCCCACTTCAAGCTGTGCCAATTTAGCCAATTATATTACCATTCTGCACTCCGACGGAACCATGGCGCAGTATCTTCATCTGAAACAAAATGGCGTAAAAGTAAAAGTCGGTGATCGTGTAAAAAAAGGAGATGTTATCGGGTTAAGCGGAAATACAGGCTGGAGCAACGGACCTCACCTACATTTCGTATGTTTTCTCCCTGATGCTTCTAAGCCTAAGCAGAAGAATACCCTAAAAACTCTTTTCAGAACCGGCGACGGTACAAAAACTGAATATTTATCTGAAAAGAAAGAATATGCTAAAGGATATTAAAACCCATAATTTTTATAATATTTCATTTTTATATTATAAAAAACTAAATTATTATTATTTCGTAAATTAAATTCACTACTTTAGGAAAAATTTAAAGCGGTAACCGAAAAGCTTATAAGAGTAGGAATTAAAAAAAATCATTAATAATTATGAAAAATCTGAAAAAAATTTCCAGAGAAAATTTAAAAACTGTGAAAGGTGGATATACCCCAGAATGCTTAGAAGGCATGAGATCATTTAACTGTCAATTAGAACCAGGACCGGATTTAATTTACATGTCTGTTCCTGGCTGTCCTAGTGTTGTTAAAAGATATTGCGCCTTTTTATAATAAAAAATTTTTATAATTTCTCACCCATCAAATTGATGGGTGATTTTATTTGATATCAAGAATCTTTTTCTCTAATTATTTATATTTTTTCAAAACAAGTCTGTTTTTAACCAAATAGCTTTTCCGAACATTACAAACAACGGTGTTTTAAACAAAACACAAATTACATTGAGGTAAAACAACCTTGTTTGTAATAAAATACAATCGACGAAAGTCTCAATCACTATTATTTTAAACCAAATGCAAAGTTGTTTTGTTTCAAACATATTGTGGTTAACAAAATGCAAATTAATCTGCATTAAAACCAACATAATTTTATTAAATCAATAAAAATTTATTCAATTTTAATCAAAATAAAAATCCCCAAAGAAATTAATCTTCAGGGATTTTTTAAATATCATCATTGAAGGCTATTTCACCTCAACAAAATTATCTGCCAGGTTTACATCTGCCATTCTCTGGCTAAAATCAATTGCCAATACAGACAATTGAGATTTTGTGTAAGGAACCGTAATCGAATATTCTTTCTGCGTCCACGGCCAGTATGGCATTGTTTTAAATTCACCGTAAGCATCCTTTTCTTTCCATGTATGCGTCATGTTCATTGGAATCTGATAAGTAACGATTTTCTTATCAGATGTTATGACACTAAAATCAATCGGCATAGGAACCTGCCCGTTATTCACCAAGGTGATGGTAGTAGACTTGGCATCGTATTTTACATCTTTAATACCATAATCAATGGTTTTCGTCGTGTTGATCCAATAATTCTGAAACCATTTCAGATCCATCCCCGAAACTTTTTGGGCAATATGCAGAAAATCTCTGTCAGAAGGATGCTTCATCGCCCACTGATCGTAATACTGTTTCAGGGTTTCCGCTAAATTCTGCTCTCCCATAATGTAACCCAACTCCACCAGATACAACTCTCCTTTTACGTAAGAAGCATAGGTGTACGCCGTTCCGTTATCGTGGTGATCACCTAACCAAATTGCAGGCTCTTCGATTCCTTTTTTAATGAAATTTCGATATGCATTCACCGAATTGGCAAACGGATTAGGAAGTTCTTTTGCTGGAGGAAATAATTGATTCATCACATATCCTTCCGCATAACTCGTAAATCCTTCATCCATCCACGGACGCATCGGCTCGTTGGTTGCCAACATTTGCTGATACCAGGAATGAGCGCCTTCGTGAGCCATTAATCCCATTAATCCTTCGATATTTTTGGCTTCTCCCAAAATCATGGTACACATTCCGTATTCCATTCCGCCGTCACCCCCTTGAATAAAAGCGTACGAAGGATAAACATATTTCCCGAAATGCGCATTCATCAGTTGATAATATTTGGTAAGATAAGGCTGAGCTTCTTCCCAAACTTTCGTTTTTTCATTATTCTGATAAACCAGGAAAACTTTTGGCCCCTGAGGAACATCAAAACTTTTTACGATATAATCTCTGTCGGCAGCCCAAGCGAAATCCAGCATATTTTTCGCCGTCCATCTCCATGTCACTTTATTATTTTTATCTACAGTTAGAAGAGATTTAGGTTCATATCCTTTTACCGCTTTAGGATTTTCTAAAATCCCACCAGCTCCGATTACATAATCTTTGTTAATTTTAATGTTAACCTCAAAATCTGAAAACGGTGCATGAAATTCTCTTCCGATATAATCGAAAGTCGCCCAGCCGTCGTAGTCGTATTCTGCAATTTTCGGATACCATTGCGTCATGGTCATATCAACCCCTTCCCTGTTGTTCCTTCCGCTTCTTCTGATCTGCTGAGGAATTACCGCATCCCAATCCATCGTGAACGTTGTGGTTGAGTTTGGTTTAATCGGTTCTGCCAGATAGACTTTCATGACTGTTTCCTGAACTTCAAACTTCAATGTTTTTCCGTTTTGTTTGATCCAATGAATATTTTGCGCGCCTTCCTCCTCTTTCGGAATCGAAGCCAATCTTGAAATCCCGTCTTTCTGCAATCTTGAATCCCCGTTTTTCCCTTGTCCGGCAACCCTTTGATCCATCATGGAATTCGGTTTAAAGGCATTCCAATACAAATGATAATAAACGACATTCAATTCGTCCGGTGAGTTGTTGGTATATTCTAATGTTTGATTTCCCTGATACGTAAATTTTTCAGCGTTCACATCAATATCCATCTTGTACTTCGCACTCTGCTGATAATAAGCTCCTTGTTGAGCATGAAATTGTGAAATGATAAACGCAAACAGGATTGCAACCGATTTTTTCATTTAAAATTTTATTTTTCTAAAGATAAGTATTTAAAATAAAAGCCTCAAATGCAACATCTGAGGCTATATTCAATTTAAAAGTAAGTTTTAAGAAAAAAGTTCTTTTTTACCGCTTCTTAAAATCTTTTCTAAGATTCTTAAGGTAATCAAATATGTCGGTTTTACACCCGTTAATCCCAATCCACCAGAAGAAAGAGTACTTCCCGTTTCCAAAGGATTATCCGAAGCATAGTACGCATACATCACAAACAGATCCGGTGAAATGTGATGTCTGATTTTAGAAGCTACCTGAATGGCTTTCTGGTAATGTGCACCTTCCATTTCCAGTCCGATGGCTTTCCATGAAGTATTCATGAAATAAGAAAGAATATCTCTGTTCTGCAATGAAGTCCCTAAAACCGTAATCATCGGTCCTTCGAAAGCTTTTAATTCATCATCTTTAAAATCATCTAACTTCAAAGCATTTTCAAACGGATAATTATCTGCCGTTCCTTCAAAAATATGTGAAGTCGGGATCATAATATCTCCTTTTCCGCCGGAAAGAATTCCCGCTTTACCCATAATAGAAACAGATTTTACTTTCATCATATAAACTTCTCCTTTCTGCTCAAATGGTCTCAACAATTCATCCATCACTTCATACGCCTGCTCGCCGAATGCATAATCGAAAACCATGATAACATCGTCTCCGCCGTATTTTATGTGACCGAAAGGGGTATTTTTAAGGTTTGTTTTACTTAAATCAATGATCTGAACATCAATATTACTTCCGCTCTTATCATTAATATAGATCATGCCTTCTTCCAGAGCGTATTTTGAAACCTTGTCGCGAAGTTCTTTTTTATCGGAAATATCTCCGTATAATTTGTAATCTACGTCTTTCGGATCTTTTTTCTTTAAAGCATCGTTGGCATACAACATATTTTTCACAGAGTGCATATTGGCAGAAATAATATGCAGCGGACGCATGTGAAGATTGTTTTCAAATAAAACTTCTTTCACTTTATTCGCCCATTTTTCACCGAAATAATGGTGTCCTACTCTTTCCTTTAATATGGCACTGAAATGAATTTCTCTTTCTCGTGTCTGTTTTGCATCCTCCAGACTTACTTTTCCCAAGTTGTAGATGATCTTGAATAATCGGTCAGGATTATTATCGTCTCCGAAAGTATTGTAAGCATTCAGCGTTTCTTCAAAAGTTCTTCCTATTAAAGAAGATAAATGAATCAAAGCAACCTCTTTTTCTTTTCTGCTGAATTTTTTTTCGCCTTTTACTACTTCTTCAATAATTTTGAAAGCGCGTGTCGGTTTCCAGTTTTCTTCCTGATTGAAAGCCAGATTTCTGATTTTATCGGCTTCTATAAATAAAAAGGTAAGGTGGGTAAGAATATCATAAATTTCAGAACGCCCCAAAAGAACCTCAATATTCATCTGGTGCTCATCTATTCTGTAGCAGTTTCTTCTTCTTTTTTTAGGAACAATCGGTTCGAAACTTCCTTTATCAAAACCTTCGTCTGAAGTCAGATGAATAAAGGCACATTCTTCAATACCTTCTGGAAGTCTGTCTAAAACATACATCAAACCATCCAGCTCCAATTTGCTTGGAATACTCATGGTACCGTAAATTTCCGGATTGATCGTCTTCAACAAACTTCTAATGCTTTCTCCTGAAACTCCGCCTGGCTTGAAAAAACCTCTATAAAACAGGTGTCTCATAGATATGTATAGTCTTTCAATGGCCTCGGTAGTTTCTCTCGCTCTAGAATTTGTCATATATTAAAATTTTTATAAAAAGTCTGCTAAGTTACGAAAAATATATTTAATTCATTAATTCACTACAAATCAAACAGATAATCATTAAACCCGAATACTGATATACTTTTTAAAATTAATATATATTAAGTTATGGAGAAAGAATTTCAGAATAAATTTTCTTCACATTAAAAACAATAATCTTGTCTACCCTTTTTAACTATCAAATCATTGTTTAAAATTTAGTTAAATTTCACAATACCCCTTAAATTTTAAGGGTAAAAATGTTTTCGATTCATTTTTTTTGTAAATTTGCCCCGTAAAAATTAACCTATATGTCAACTTTAAGATTCAAAGCGTTAGAAACTTTACCATTTAAGGACTTTAGAAGAGATAACTCGGTTGAAGTTCCTGTAAAATTGTCAGAATTATTCTGTCAAAATGTTTTCTCAGAAGAAACAATGAGAGAATATTTAACAAAAGAAGCATTCCAATCTATTTTGGATGCAATGAAAAAAGGAACTAAAATCCAAAGACACATTGCAGATCAGGTAGCAGTTGCTATGAAAGACTGGGCAATGAGCAAAGGAGTAACTCACTATACTCACTGGTTTCAGCCTTTGACAGGAACGACTGCAGAAAAACACGACTCTTTCTTCACACCAATTGAAGGAGGCAGAGCCATCGAGAGATTCAGCGGAAACTTATTGATTCAGCAGGAGCCGGATGCATCTTCTTTCCCGAACGGAGGAATCAGAAACACTTTCGAAGCAAGAGGTTATACTGCTTGGGATCCTACATCTCCGGCATTTATTATGGGAACTACATTATGTATTCCTTCTATTTTCATCTCTTATACAGGAGAAACTTTAGACTATAAAGCACCTCTTCTAAGAGCTTTGAACGCTGTAGACGAAGCTGCAACAAGTGTAATGCAGTATTTCGACAAAAACGTAACAAAAGTGACTCCTACTTTAGGTTGGGAGCAAGAATATTTTTTGGTTGATTCAGCATTGTTTCAATCTCGTCCGGATTTGGTTTTAACAGGTAAAACTTTATTAGGACATTCTCCTGCAAAAGGACAGCAATTGGATGACCATTATTTCGGTTCAATTCCTACAAGAGTCATGAATTTCATGAAAGAGCTGGAAGTTGAATGTATGAAATTGGGAATTCCTGTAACAACAAGACACAACGAAGTTGCACCAAACCAATTTGAGTTGGCTCCAATGTTTGAAGAAGTAAACGTTGCGGTAGATCACAACTCTTTGTTGATGGATGTTATGGCAAGAATTGCCCACAGACACCATTTCCATATTTTATTCCACGAAAAACCATTCGCAGGAGTAAACGGAAGCGGAAAGCACAACAACTGGTCTTTAGCAACTGACACTGGTGAAAACCTTTTAAGCCCTGGAAAAAATCCTAAGAAAAACTTACAGTTCTTAACGTTCTTCGTTAATACAATTAAAGCGGTTTACGAATACGCCGATCTTTTAAGAGCAAGTATTGCTTCCGCAAGCAACGATCACAGATTGGGTGCAAACGAAGCTCCACCGGCAATTATTTCTGTATTTATCGGAAGTCAGTTGTTCAGAGTTTTGGAAGAGCTTGAAAAAGTAACGGAAGGAAAACTTTCTCCAGACGAAAAAACAGATTTAAAACTGAATGTAGTAGGAAAAATTCCTGAAATTTTGTTGGATAATACTGACAGAAACAGAACTTCCCCATTTGCATTTACAGGAAATAAATTCGAGATCAGAGCAGTTGGATCTTCTGCAAACTGTGCAGAATCGATGACGGTAATGAACACAATTGCCGCAAAACAATTAGGTGATTTCAAAAAAGAAGTTGATGCTTTAATTGAAACCGGTCTTAAAAAAGACGAAGCTATCTTCAACGTATTAAGAGAATACATCAAACAGTGTAAAAGCATTATGTTTGAGGGTGACGGATATTCTGACGACTGGGCATTGGAAGCCGAAAAAAGAGGGTTAAACAACTTAAAAACCACTCCTGAGGCACTTAAACAGGAAATGGATCAAAAGTTCCTTGATCTTTACGAAGAAATGGGAATCTTCAACCATAGAGAAGTTGAGGCCAGAAACGAAATCAAATTAGAAAAATATTCTACAGTTATCGATATTGAAGCAAGAGTTTTAAGTGACATCGCAAGAAACCACATTATCCCTTCTGCTTTAAAATATCAAAACAGATTAATCGAGAACGTAAAAGGTCTTAAAGAAATCTTCGGAGATAAAGAATTCAAAACATTGGCAAAAGAGCAAATGAGCTTGATTACTCATATTTCTGAAAATGTTTCTACTATTAAATTAGGCGTTGAAGATTTGATTACAGCAAGAGAAGCAGCAAAAGCAGTATCTGAAAGCCAAACGCAGGCAGAAGACTACTGTAATAAAGTTAAGCCTCTATTTGACGTTATAAGAGAAGCTTCAGACAATCTTGAAATGATGGTTGATGACGAGCTTTGGCCAATGACTAAATACAGAGAAATGTTATTTACAAAGTAACATTTGTAAAGTTCCATATTAGTGAAACTCCTCGATTTTATCGGGGAGTTTTTTTATTTTATTTTGAAATCAAGTTTTCGTTTTTTAAACCAACACATTAAAATGTTGGAAATATATCCAAAAGTAAATAGTAGAGTTAACTATGAAAAACAGGCTAATAATCAATCTTTTATTAATAATATTTAAGAATTGATTTATTAAATAAATTCCAATAAAAAGCTATTGATAGGAAACATCTATAATAATTATGTTAAAGAATCTTAATAAAAAAAACCGCAGACTTGCCTAAAATAGGGAGTTGCGGTTTGTTTTTTTTTAACATAAGTAAAAATTACGTTAAAAAGTGTTAAAATAAGAACCTGACAATTATCATATCAAGGCTCTTTTACGAGGAATACATACTTTTGTAATGCTTTTGAAAAATACTATCCTTTTTAACACGGTTAATCAAATATATATGAAGAAAAGAGTTTTGTTTTATTTAGTCGCTATAGTTTCTACAGTTTCGTTACAATCTTGCGCTACAAACTATGTAGCATCAAAACCAGCAACTTATTCTAAAGAATACAAAACAGATGCCAAAGTTGCCTCATTATCAACAACCGTTACAGAGCGTGATAAACAACAGTTAATCAACTCTTTCCTTGCTGAAAAGGCAGTTTCTTTAAACAATGCAAAAAATGCAATCAAAAATTCTGAGATTGCTAAATCTATAAGACATAATACAACAATCGACAACATCTTAACTGAGGCTCAGACTTACCTTGGAACTCCTTACAGATACGGAGGAATGACGAGAAACGGTATAGACTGTTCAGCATTTGTTCTTTCAGTGTTCGGTGCTGCGGCAGGGCTTAGCTTACCAAGAGTAGCAGCTTCTCAGTCTCAGGAAGGAGAAAGCATCGAGAAAGAAAAACTTCAGAAGGGAGATTTAATTTTCTTCTCTCACGGTAGAAGAATTTCTCACGTAGGTATCGTAGAAAGTGTAACTGAAGAGGGAGAAGTGAAATTTATTCACGCTGCCACGTCAAAAGGAGTAATGGTTTCTTCATTAAATGATTCTTATTGGGGACCAAAATACAGATTCGGGAAGAGAATTATTAATGAGAACGGAGAAGCTTACAATAATCTTGCAACGACAACTCCGGCATCAAGCGCAACAAATTTTTAATTTAAATAATTGATTCAAATAATGAAACCATCAGCAATCCTGATGGTTTTTTTATTTTGTAGAAATGTAAGTTGTTTTTAAGAGTTCTTATCAATTTCAATATCGAATACATTCAATAGACCATGAACTTCTGAAAGGGAAAATTTAGCCTTTTTAAGCCTGTTTTGAGAAGGATTTATGGAATAGTTAACTGAAGTTCGGAAATCAGTTTTTTCAAGGTTGGTGCGATCGAAAACAGCCCCGGACAAATCGCAGCCACTAAACAATGCGCCTGATATATCGCATTCAGAAAAATCAACTTCAATTAATTTTGAATTTTTAAACTGAATCTTTTTAATTGTGGTTTTATAAAAAATAGAATTATTCAAGATACATCCGTCAAATCTGAATGACATTCCGAAATCATTGCAATCGTTAAAATGAAGTCCGAGCATTTTACATTCCTTGAAACCAACATCACGAAAAGCAGTTTGTGAAAGTTTCACCATAGATAAGTTGCATCCGATAAATTCACAATCATTAAAATTAAACCCAGAAAGATCTGTATATTCAAAATTACAGTGCAGGAAAGTACAGTTTCCGTATTCTCCTTTTTCCAAAGACTGTTGCGTAAAATCGATTTTGTCGAAATTTTGATCGTGAATGGATGCTTCTTTCATACAATTTTGTTGATGAGGTTCGTTTAAGTTGAAGATTTAATGATAATTTTTAAACCAAACTATTCTTATCCGAATAATTTAATTTAAAGAAAATAAAAGTCATCATCGAAAAGGCAAGCAACGAACTTCCCCCGTAACTGAAGAACGGCAACGGAATACCAACTGTGGGGAAAAGCCCCATAACCATCCCTAAATTAATCGTAAAGTGCATCAGAAGGATTGAGGCAAAACAATATCCAAAGATGCGGTTAAAGCCCGATTTCTGCTTTTCTGCCAGATAATAAATCCTCCCTATGAAGATCATATAAGCAAGAATTAAAATAGCACTGCCGGCAAACCCCCATTCTTCTCCAACAGTACAGAAAATATAATCGGTTTCCTGCTCAGGAACGAATTTACCCTGTGTAACAGAACCTTCACGGTACCCTTTTCCTAAAAGTCCACCAGAACCGATTGCTGTTTTTGAATATAATAAATTATACCCAGAAGTATCTCTGAAAGCCTTTTCACCCTTATACAAAACTTCAATCCTTTCTCTCTGGTGCTTCGGCAGCTTTTCTAAAACGTAAGGCGAACTGAAAGCCAATCCACATAAAACCACAACAGAACCGACAATACTTGAAATGGAAATAACATTCCAAGACATTTTATAATAATTCAAGGCGATCCAACCACCGACAATTAAAACAATGGCTCCGGCAACATAAATTGGGTCCACCGCCAAAGAAATAAGAAAAACTCCTGCAAAAAGAAATCCGATTCCGAATAACAATCCATTCAGACCTTCACGATATAAAGCAATGAAAAAGGCTATAAAAACCAACATCGAACCTACATCGGGTATTGCTAACACAACGACCGCAGGAATTCCCACAATGGCTAATGTTGTTAAAAGTGATTTTCTGTTTTTTAAATTAAATTCCGCCCCTGAAGCATAATTGGCTAACATCAAAGCTGTCCCAATTTTTGCAAATTCAACGGGCTGCATCGTAAAACTTCCGAATTTATACCAGTTTTTCTGTCCGAGAATTTCTTTACCAAAAGGGAAAAGCCCAATTAAAAGCAATACACCGCCGATGTAAATAATCCCCGACATATTTTCAAAGAATTTACTTCTTCCAATAAAAATAATTATCCCTACAAATAAAGAAATACAGAAGAAAATCAATTGTTTTTCTCCCAATTTTTGGTCTACACTATAAATATTTGCTATGGCAAACAGGCAAAGCAAAACATAGAGTCCCAACCCTAATTTATCTATTCCTTCAGCCCATTTCATGGTTTAGCAGGTTTTGTATTTTTATTTTTGGTTTCGCTGTCTATCTGTTTCTGCAGTTTTATTTTCTGCTCTTTGATAAATTTTAAACTATCCTGAATTCTCTTTTGCTTCACAGAATCCAAAGCCGGATCTTTATAAAGTCCTTTACGTTTTAAATCTGCAACCCATTGTCTTTTATATTCAGGCATAAAACTTGCGCCCGTCATTTTTTTGTAAAGATTTTCACGTTTCAGATCTCCGGTAATATATTTCTCGGCAATTACTGCAGAAGCCGGACCCGCCCAAGTAGCTCCAAAGCCTGCGTGTTCCATAACAGCAACTACGACAATTTTTGGTTTATCAGCAGGAGCAATTAGTACAAATATAGAATTATCTTTTCCTTGAGGAACCTGTGCTGTACCCGTTTTTGCCAACATGGTAAAGTCATTGGACTTTAAACTGCGGGCGGTACCTCTTAAAACCACCGCTTCCATACCTTTTAATACAGGTTCGAAGTGTTTAGGATCAACTAATGTTTTATGTTTTACTTTAAATCGCTTATCAGGATTTGGTTTTCCGTCGATGGACTTTACAATATGAGGAGTATAATACCAGCCTTTATTAGCAATCGCACCAACGTAATTTGCCAACTGTAAAGGAGTAACCATCACATCGCCCTGCCCCATTCCGTTAAAAACTGCTCCGGTTGCTAAGGGATCCCAATTTTTAGGATCTTTTTTTGAACCACTAGCTTTATAAATGCCTGCCATTCTTTTTTCATAAAACTCTCCGGATGGAATTCTACCTTTTGCACCAACAGCAAAGTCATTATTTAAAAATTCACCAACTCCAAAACTGCTCATGATGGATTTCCATTCATCCACTCCTTTGGAGGGATTTCCCGGATATTTGTTAACTATTGCTAAATAGGCATAAGAAAAATAACAGTTACTCGAAACCTGAATCGCAGGAATCAACGGATCTGCACCACCGTGACCTTTAATTCTTAATCCACGATAATTAAAACCGCCACCACAAGGGAAAACAGTATTTTCATCCATCACTCCCATTTGCATTGCAGACAACGCTGTAAGCAATTTAAAAGTAGAGCCCGGAGGATAGCCCGCCTGTAAAGAGCGGTCAAAAGTTGGTTTATTTTCGTAAAGTGTATCTTTCGATAAAGCGTATAGATTTTTAGATTTATAAGGACCTGTAAAAAGATTCGGATCGATATCAGGTCCGGTCGCTGCTACTAATACTTCTCCGTTATTTGGATCTAAAGCGACAATCGCACCATGCTTATTCACCATCATTTCTTCAGCCATTCTCTGAAGATCATAATCGATAGTTAACGTAATATCTTTTCCTGTGATAACATCTTTATCTAAAGTTCCGTTTTTGTAAGGACCAACGTTTCTGAGCTTAATATCTTTTTGGATATAATTCATTCCCTTTACCCCACGAAGTTCTTTTTCATACGATTTTTCAACGCCGGTTTTGCCGATGAAATCACCCGGTAAATAATAAGTAGAATCTTTTTTGATTTCTCTTTCATTTACTTCACTGGTATACCCCAAAAGGTTTCCTGAAGTAGAAACTTCATATTGTCGTTGAGGTCTTGAAACAATACTGAAAGCCGGATATTTAAAGATAATTTCCTGAACTCTTGCAATATCTTCTCTGCTGAGATCTTTCAGGAAAGTCATTGGGGTAAGTTTAGAATAATATTTTTCTTTTTTAATCGTATTGATTCTTTTAATTAAATCTGCTTTGGAGATCTTCATTAAATTACAGAAGGCCAGCGTATCAAAATCAGGTTTCATTAGCGCCTGAGTAAAAGAAATTTCATAAGCAGGCTGATTTCCCACCATGATTTTACCATTTCTATCGAAAATGACTCCACGTTGTGGAATGACATATTCAATTTTAATGGAAGTATTCGCTGCATTTAAAGCATAACGGTCTGTAAAGAGTTGTAAATAAGAAAGTCTTGCCACGAAAATCAAGGCAATGACCACTAAAACCGAAAAAATTTTTAAATAACGTGTGTTCAAACTTTTTGTTTGATTTTAAATATTAATGCGTAAATAACTATAAATATAAAGGAAATTATACTGGTTATCCCAACATTAAGTAATATTTCAAAAAATCTACTCAACTTAAAGAATTCTATATACTGTACTAAAAGCTGGTGTAAAAAGATACTTGAAAATAAAAACAGCAAAAACTGCGCCCATTGAAGGGACTGAAAAGAGAAGAAATCTGTGGAAGTATCTGTAGATGTTCTGAAAATTAAGGTTCTAAAATAAGCCACCAACGTTGTTGCCAATGCATTGATTCCCCATGAATAAAGGAATGCATCAACCGATAAGCCGATCAGAAAACTTAAAGCCAAAAACTGAAATTTATTTCTAAAGAAAGGATAAAACATAACAAACACGGGATACAACACCGGAGTGTATTTCCCAAAAATGGTGATCCTGTTCAATACAAAAATTTGTAATGCAACCAAGAAAATCATGATTAATATGTCGGTAAATAAAGTCCTGCTAATCATTTTCCTTTTTTATTACAGCCTGCATTGTATCCTGAATTTTTTGAACCTCAGCTTTTTTAAGATTTTTCACAACGTAAACTTTGCTCAAAGCTCCCATTTTTTCACTTAATTCCACTGAAATATCCCAAAATCCTGTTTTATTATCTACGGAATAACCCGCAATTTTGCCAATCTGAACACCTTTAGGAAAAATGGCCGATTTCCCATCTGTTACAACGGTATCGCCAATTTTCAAAGCAACATATTTGGGAATATCTGCCAGGTGCATTACACGGGAATTATCTCCGTTCCACGTTAATGTGCCGAAATATCCTGAATTTTTTAACGCAGCATTAATTCTGATTCTATTCACACTTAAAACCGATTGAACCAATGCATAACTATCTGTAGAATTAATAACGATTCCCGCAATTCCTTTCGGAGCCATTACGCCCATTTGTGGAAACACACCGTCTCTTCGACCTCTGTTTATTGTAAAATAGTTGTTCCTTCTGTTGATACTATTGAAAACGATTTCTCCATCCACAAAAGTATAGATTTGTCCTCCGCCTAAAGTATCATGAACTTTTCTGAATTTTGGATTTGCAGCACCTTGTTTACCATAAAGTTCAACCATCAAAGCCTTGTTTTGTGTCACAAGATCTTCGTTGATTTGTTTTAGTTTAAGATACGAAACTCCCTCATCAATATATCCGGAAATCCATGAATTAAGCGCAGCCGACTGACCTGCAATCCACGATTTCTGCATGGCGTTCTTAGAGAATATCAAAACCAGAGCAATAATTTGCAGAAATATAAAGAAGACAAGAAGAGCATTCTTTGAAAATAATCTCAGCAAAAATCCCATTCAGATATACGGTCGTAAAAAAGTTAAAATTTATTTGATCAGGAAATTGAATTTATCCATATTCTTAAGCGCAATACCCGTTCCACGAACAACTGCTCTTAACGGATCTTCAGCCACAAAAACCGGGAGACCCGTTTTCTTATGTAATCTGTCCGCAAGACCTCTTAACAAAGCGCCACCACCGGCAAGATAAATACCTGTTTTGTAAATATCAGCAGATAATTCAGGAGGTGTAAGAGATAAAGTTTCCATAACCGCATCTTCAATTCTGATAATTGATTTATCTAAAGCACGGGCAATTTCTTTGTAACCAACCATGATTTCTTTTGGTTTACCCGTAATCAAGTCTCTACCCTGTACCGGAATATCTTCTATATCAACATCTAAATCTTCAACAGCAGAACCTACTTCGATTTTAATTCTCTCCGCAGTTCTTTCTCCGATATAAAGGTTATGATGCGTTCTTAGGTAATAGGCGATGTCGTTGGTAAATACATCACCTGCAATTTTCACAGATTTATCACAAACAATACCTCCTAAAGCTACAACAGCGATTTCAGTAGTACCACCACCTATATCGATAATCATGTTACCTTCAGGCTTCTGAACATCAATACCCACTCCTATTGCAGCAGCCATTGGCTCATAAATTAATCGTACATCTTTAGCGTTCACTTTCTGGGCAGAATCTCTTACCGCTCTTTTTTCAACTTCTGTAATTCCTGAAGGAATACAGATAACGATTCTTAAAGCCGGCTGGATAAATCTTCCTTTGATCCCAGGAATTTTTTTGATAAACTCCTTGATCATGTGCTCAGAAGCATGGAAATCTGCGATTACCCCATCTTTCAAAGGACGGATCGTTTTGATATCCTCATGCGTTTTACCCTGCATATGTTTTGCCTGCTCACCTACCGCAATTGGCTTACCAGTAGATCTTTCAATTGCTACAATTGAAGGCTGATCTATAACAATTTTATTATTATGAATGATAAGCGTGTTGGCAGTTCCAAGGTCTATCGCAATATCCTGCGTAAACATATCGAATAAACTCATATTTTTCTTCTGATTTTTTAAAGAGTTACAAAGATAGGAATTTAAGGCTACCCAAGAAATTTCAAAAGCATATAATTTGGTTAAAATTTTATTAAAATTTACAATCAGTTATTAACTTTTACTTTAAGCATTTACAGACTTTGATTTAAACCAAATTTAAGATTTTACAGGTCTGGCGCCGGAAAACCAGAGACCATTGTTTGATACATCAACAAAAAGAGCAAGAACTGCATTAAAAACTATAAATCAATTCTTAAAAACGTTAACACTAAATCAAAAATTTCCAGATTTTGAAACAGAACAAATTTTATTTAGAATAAACCCAAAATAGGTTTTTACGATAATTATCATATACATTATCAAAACGCAATTGCTCAAAAAAAATGTAAATTTGCCCCGCTTATGTTACAGTATTCCAATATACATAAAACGTCGAATTTTGCCGTACTTTCTATAAGTTTTGAAAAAGCTGATGTAGAAACGAGGGGCAAATTTGCATTCTTTGATGACAATATCAAAAACTTTGTTACCCAAATTCATGATGAAGATTTAGGAGATGTATTCGTGGTTTCTACGTGTAACAGAACCGAAATTTACACTACTTCTCCCAATTATCTTTTGGTTGCCGAAGAATATTGTAAAACCATCGGCGTGAATCTGATGGATTTTCTTCAGTTTGCCAATATCTTAACAAAAGAAGAAGCTTTAACCCATCTTTTCAAAGTGGCGGCAGGATTGGAAAGTCAGATCATCGGTGATTTTGAAATTATCGGGCAGATAAAAAAAGCATACAACCGTTTCAAAAAAGAAAGAAAAAACTCGAATCCATTTTTGGAAAGAGCTATTAATTCTGCAATTCAGATTTCGAAAAGAATTAAGAATGAAACAGGAATTTCTAACGGAGCAGCTTCTGTTTCTTATGCGGCAGTTCATTATATTTTAAATTATCAGAAAAGAATTACCGAAAAAAACATTCTTTTATTAGGCGTTGGCGAAATCGGACAAAATACGGTTGAAAATTTGTTAAAACATGTTTATCAGCCTAAAATCCAGATTGCCAACAGAACTCAGGAAACCGCAGTGAAAATTTCTGAAAAATATAATATCCCTCATATTGATTTCGCTGATTTTGATAAAGAATTAAACAATACAGACATTCTAATTGTTGCGACAGGCGCAAGACAGCCAATCATCAACAAATCTCATTTTCAGGACGAAAGAGAAACTTTGGTTATCGATCTTTCCATTCCGCATAACGTAGATAAAAATGTAACTGAAAATGGAAATGTGACGCTGATTGATGTTGATGAACTTTCAAAACAGATTCAGGAAACGATTCAGCAAAGGGAAAAAGAAATCCCGAAAGCCGAGAAAATCATCAAGGAAATGACAAAAGAGTTCCTTGAATGGGAAAAAAAGAGAAAACTGGCACCCAATATTCATCATTTCAAAGCCGTTTTGAAGAATATGGAACGTAACGAAATGCACAATTTTTACAGAAAAAATAAATACATAAACATCACGGATATGGAACTTTCTGATAAAATGATTCAGAAAATCACCAACCGTTTTGCAAAATATATCATCGATAATCCTTTAAAAGCCGAAGAAATTAGTAAATTAATGCACGAAATATTAGTTGAACAACCAAACAACGAATTCAATGAAAAGCATTAGAATCGGAACCAGAAATTCCGCATTGGCACTTTGGCAGGCGAGAGAAGTTGCGAGGCATCTTCAAAACAGCAATTATTTAACGGAAATTGTTCCTATCATATCTTCGGGCGATAAAAATCTTACTCAGCCGCTGTATGCTTTAGGAATTACAGGCGTTTTTACAAGAGATCTTGATACCGCATTACTGAATGATGAGATCGATATCGCCGTACATTCCCTAAAAGATGTGCCGACAAAACTTCCGGAAAACCTTGAGATCGTTTCTTACCTGGAAAGAGATTTTCCTCAAGATGTTCTCATCAGAAAAGAATCTGCAAAAGATAAAGAATTTCACGAACTGAAACTGGCGACAAGCAGTTTGAGAAGAAGAGCATTTTGGTTAAAGAATTTCCCTCACGCTGAATTTTCGGATATTAGAGGAAATGTTCAAACCCGTCTTCAAAAATTACAGGAAGGAGATTTTGACGCTACAATTTTATCTTTAGCCGGAATCAAAAGAATGAAAATGGATATTGATTATGAAATGATTCCGTTTTTAATTCCTGCTCCATCGCAAGGCGTTATTGCCATTGCCGGACATTCTGATAAAAAAGAAATTAACGATATTATAAAGCAGTTAACCAACCACGAAAAAACTCAGATTTGTGTAGAAATGGAAAGAAATTTCCTAAGTACACTTGAGGGCGGATGTACCGCTCCGATTGGTGCTTTTGCCGAAATATTTGAAGATCAGGTTCGTTTCAAAGCAGCGCTTTGTTCATTGGACGGGAAAAACTGTATTGCTACTGATGAAAATTTCATCTATAATGAAGAAGAAAATTTCGGGGAAAAGTTTGCAAAAGTTATTCTGGAAAATGGAGGAAAAGAATTGATGGCAGAAATTAAGAGCCAAATTTAATTTGATTCTAAACTCCTGCAATGAAAAAGTCTCTATCTATTTTTTTGATTATATTTTGTGTTTTTATAACAAACGCACAGCAATATTTTTCTCAAAAATTATCTGATGCCGCTTTAAGCTTAACAAAAACGAAAGTTACTTACGATCCTGCTTATTTTACAATAGATTATCCGAACGGCGATGTTCCTGCAGACAAAGGAGTTTGTACCGATGTTGTGATCAGGGCGTACAGAAAATTAGGAATTGACCTTCAGAAAGAAGTACACGAAGATATGGCGAAAAATTTTTCAAAATATCCGAAAACCTGGGGGTTAAAAAAACCCGACACCAATATCGATCACCGAAGAGTTCCAAACCTTAGAATTTTCTTTGCCAAATTCGGAAAATCAAAATCGACTGAAACAAAACCTGAACTGTATGTTCCGGGAGATATTGTGACTTGGCTTTTGCCTGGAAATTTAACACACATCGGAATTGTAGTCAACAAAAAGTCGGCAGACGGGAAAAGATATTTAATTGTTCATAATATTGGTGCGGGACAGGTGATCGAAGACTGTCTGTTTAAATTTACAATCACCGGACATTATCAATACCAAAAATAAAATGTATGAAGAATATTATTTGTTTTTTGTTTGTGTTGATGATAGGCTTTGTGTCGGGACAGAAAAATGAACCGAAAATTATTAATAAACCAATCAGTTATTCAGACGAGAGAATTCGGTTGAGTTTAGAATATTTAAATGAGCATCACGGTTTAGTTCAAAAAAGCCCGACAATTGTTCCGAAAATGATCGTTTTGCACTACACGGCAGGCGGAACGGTAGAAAGTAATTTCAAATATTTTAATAAAACATATCTTGAGAGTGCAAGAAACACTTTAAAGAAACAGAGTACATTAAATGTTTCCTCACAGTTTATTATCGACAGAGACGGAACTATTTATCAATTAATGGAACCTAATATGTTCGCAAGACATACGATCGGATTGAATTACTGTGCCATCGGAATTGAAAATATCGGGAGTAAAAAAGAACCGCTTACCGAAAAACAAGTTGCAGCCAATGCGCAGTTGATAAGATATTTAACTCAAAAATATAAAATAGAATACCTCATCGGTCATTCGGAATATGGAGTTTTCAGAAATTCTAAATTGTGGAAAGAATCCGATCCCAATTATTTTACTGCAAAAGAAGATCCCGGAAAAGATTTTATGAATAAAGTGAGACTTCAGACCGCCGACTTACATTTAAAAGAGAAACCCTAATGAAAATTTTATTTACCAAAAATATAGACTCAGCTGTTTTATCCAAAGAATTAGGAGAGGGCATTTCGGCTGATTGTGTTGAGGTAATTAAAACAAATTCTATTAGAATAAAATCTTTTGATCTCAAAAACCATTCGCTGATTTTTACAAGCTCAAATGGAGTAGATTCTTTTTTTAAAAATGGCTTTAAACCAAATGAAGATTTTACAGCAAAAAACTACAATAAAATCTATTGCGTCGGTGAAAAAACAAAACGTGAACTAAGAAAACATGGTTTCGGTACTTTTAAAGTATTGAAAAATGCAGAAACCCTTTCAAAATTTATTATCAGCTATTGTCAGGATGAAAGTTTTCTGCACTTTTGCGGAAATCTGGCGATAAGCGTTCTGGATAATGAACTTCCGTTACAAAATATTCAATATAAAAAAGTTACTGTTTACAGTACCGAGGAAACTCAACCTCTGATACCTGAAAAATATCATGCTGCTGTATTTTTTAGCCCGAGCGGAGTTAGTAGTTTTGCAAAACAAAATTCTTTCGAAAATATGATGCTTTTTTCGATAGGAGAAACAACGTCGAAAGAATTAAAAAAACATACAGAATCTAAGATTTTTACAAGTAATAAAAATACATTATCAAACCTGTTGTCGGTTATAAGAGAAACTTTAAAGAACATTAAATCTTAAAAAATCCAACTAAGAAACCAACAGCTATCAACTAAAAGATATGATTAAAAACGACCTATATTTAAAAGCACTTCGCGGAGAAACCGTAGAAAGACCACCCGTTTGGATGATGAGACAGGCAGGAAGATATTTGCCGGAATTCATTGCACTTCGTGACAAATATGATTTTTTCACAAGATGTCAGACGCCTGAATTGGCTTCTGAAATCACGGTACAGCCGATCAGAAGATACCCTTTGGATGCTGCGATCTTGTTTTCTGATATTTTAGTAGTTCCGCAAGCAATGGGAATTGATTTCAAAATGAAGGAAAACGTTGGTCCGTGGTTAGACAATCCGATCAGAACGATGGAGGACGTGCAAAATGTAATTGTTCCGGATGTAAATGATACATTAGGATACGTTTTTGATGCCATTGAACTGACTTTGATAAAACTTGATAACGAAATTCCATTGATTGGTTTTGCAGGTTCTCCTTGGACAATTCTTTGCTATTGTGTGGAAGGAAAAGGAAGTAAAGCTTTTGATATTGCAAAATCTTTCTGTTTCCAGCAACCGGAAGCGGCACATTTGTTATTACAAAAAATCACAGATACTACTATCGCTTATCTGAAGAGAAAAGTAGAAAAAGGAGTTTCCGCCGTTCAGGTTTTCGATTCTTGGGGAGGAATGCTTTCTCCGGCAGATTATCAGGAATTTTCATGGAAATACATCAAGCAAATTGTTGATGCATTGAGTCCGTTGACGCACGTTGTGGTTTTCGGAAAAGGATGTTGGTTTGCTTTGGAAGATATGATTCAGGCACCGGTTTCCGCTTTGGGTGTTGACTGGACCATTAAACCTGAAATTGCAAGAACGTTAACCAATCACACGATGACACTTCAGGGAAATTTTGACCCTGCAAGATTACATTCTACACCGGAAACGATTAAAAAAATGGTAAATGAAATGATTAACCGTTTTGGAAAAGACAGATATATCGCCAATTTAGGTCACGGAATTTTACCCAATATTCCTTTGGAAAATGCGGAAGCATTTATCAGAGCGGTGGTGGATTGGAAACCGACTATTGAATTTTAGTCTCCCATGAATTTCACAAATTGACACAGATTTTTTAGAATCAAGCTAAAATAAAGTCCCTTTCAAAACTAACTGAGAGGGATTTTTAATTTTAAAATATTTTTTATACATTTGATTATCAAATATTTCTAAAAATGGATATTCAAACTAGAAAATTAGAATTTATACAAGCTTTTCTAAAACTTCAAAGTGAGGAAGTTATCGCTCAGTTTGAGAAACTACTGAAGAATACTAAAAATATTGACGCTGAAAATAAATTTGAACCATTTACCATTGAAGAAATGAATGAGAGAATTTCAAACTCTGAAGAAGATTTTAAAAATAAAAAATTCAAAACAACTTCCGAACTTCTTTCAAAATATCAATAGTGAAATACGAAATTATTTGGTCTGAGTTTTCTGAAAAGCAAATTGATGACATTTTTAATTATTACGAACAGACTTCTAAAAGTTATCAAGTTGCGTTAAAAATTGTAACAAAAGTTATCTTAGCTCCCGATAAATTAATTTATAATCCAAGAATAGGTCAAAGAGAGTTCCTATTAGAAAAACGTAAAGTCGAATATCATTATATTGTGGAATCAAATTATAAAATTATTTATTCTATTGACGAAGAAAACCACTATATCAAAATTGCTGATGTGTTTGATACAAGACAAAATCCAGAAAACATAGATAGAGAAAAATAAAAAACTCCCTTTCAATTGATGAAAGGGAGTTTTTTATGAGTAAAATGTAATAATTAGTTAGTTGATTTCAGTAATGAAATCCTCTTTCGGTTTTCTCACTTTCGTAAGGTTGACCAACCAGTCGTTTGAAGGATCTCTGTAACCGATTGGCAGCAAAAGAACACTTTTCAGACCTTTTTCTTTTAAGTTTAAAATTTGATCAACCTCTTCAGGAACAAAACCTTCCATTGGGGTAGAGTCTACCTCTTCAAAAGCCGCTGCAATAATTGCCGCTCCGAAAGAAATATAAGCCTGTTTTGCTGCGTGTGTGAAGTTTTCATCGGCTGATCTCTGAGGATAAGTACTCAACAACATCTGTCTATAGTTTTCCCAGCCTTCATTCTTGAAACCTCTTATATCATTCGTAAGATCAAACATTTTGTTGATTCTTTCTTCCGTATAATTATCCCAGGCAGCGAAAACCAAAAGGTGTGAACAGTCTGTAACCTGCGGCTGATTCCATGCGTGAGGCTTGATCTGTTCTTTAATTTCCTGATTGGTGATAACAATAATTTCGAAAGGCTGCAATCCGCTTGAAGTAGGTGCCAATCTTGCAGCTTCCAATATTTTATCCACTTTTTCCTGTGGTATTTTTTGACCGTTCATTGCTTTAGTTGCAAATCTCCAGTTCAGTTTTTCTATTAAATCCATGTATTATATTTTAACCCCGCAAAATTACTTCATGTACAACCAATATCAGGAAAGGAATTTTATATTTGTTTTATCGTTGCTGTCTATTATTGGTGATGACTTTAAGTATGATTAATTTAATATCACCAAATAGTAAAAACAAACCATCCCCGAAATCAAGAGATGGTTTATTTAAACTATATTTTATCTAAAATTAGCTGAGCATTTTCTGAGCTTTTTTCACGCCTTCTACTAAAATATCAATTTCCTCAAAGGTGTTGTATACTGCAAAACTTGCTCTCACCGTTCCTGCAATATTAAAGAAATCCATAATTGGCTGCGTACAGTGATGCCCCGTTCTTACGGCAATTCCCAATTTATCAAGAATCATCCCAACATCCGAAGCGATTCCTATTCCTTCTAAATTAAAAGAAACAACCCCAGTTCTGTTGGCTTTTTCACCATAAATTTTTATTCCGTCGAGTTCCAGCAAATGTCTTTGCGCATATTCCAATAAAGCATTTTCATGATTCTGAATTGTTGACTGACCTACTTTTTGAATAAAATCTACAGCCGCACCTAACGCGATATTTCCACCGACATTCGGCGTTCCGGCTTCATATTTAAAAGGGAGACCAGCGTACGTTGTTCCGTCGAAAGAACAAGTTGCAATCATCTCTCCTCCTCCGTGAAACGGTGGTAAATCTTCAAGAATAGCTTGTTTTCCGTATAAAATCCCGGTTCCCATCGGTGCGTACATTTTATGACCTGAGAAAACAAAGAAATCACAATCCATTTTCTGAACATCGATTGTAAAATGAGGTGCAGATTGCGCACCATCAATCACGATATAGGCATCTGTATTCTTTCTTGTTTTTGTAATAATTTCTTCAATAGGATTTATTATCCCCAATGCATTTGAAACCTGATTAACAGAAACAACCTTTGTTTTTTCACTTAAAAATTCATCAAATTTATCCAACTGAAGAATCCCATTTTCATCAATCGGGATAACTCTTAATTTTGCTCCGGTTCTTTCACAAAGCATCTGCCAGGGAACAATATTTGAATGATGTTCAAGATAAGAAATGATAATTTCATCGTCTTTTTTTAATTTTTGAGTCAAAATATAAGCGATGAGGTTCAACCCTTCGGTAGTTCCTTTGGTAAAAATTACTTCAAAATCATGTTCAGCATTAATGAATTTCTGGATTTTCCTTCTAGAAAGTTCCATTTCTTCCGTTGCCAACTGACTTAATGTATGAATTCCTCTGTGTACGTTTGCGTTAAGCTCTGTATAATATTTGTTCCAAACTTCTAACACTGAGTTTGGTTTTTGTGATGTCGCCGCATTGTCAAGATAAACCAACGGTTTACCGTTCACCTTCTGATCTAATATAGAAAACTGACTTCTTATTTCCTGAATGTCAAACATTTATTATAATTTTAAATTAAACCGTTCTTATTTAGAACACTTCAAATTTACGGCTTTTTTCTGAAAGCAATTAATGCTTACAACCATAATAGATGTAATCTAAAAACAAAAAACCTGTCAAAAAATTGACAGGTTTCATATTTTCAAATAAGTAGTTCTTATTCTGCTGCTGCTTCCTCAGTTGCAGGAGCTTCTCCTTCAGTTGCAACCTCTTCTTCCTCATCATCATCTTGAGCTGCACCACCTTTCGCTGCATTTCTAGACATCTTAACAGCTACTACAACTGCATTGTCTGGATGTACGAAAGAATATCCTTCAGTTTTGATTGCTCCAACATAAAGTTTGTTACCAATTTTAAGTGAAGTAATATCTACAACAATCTCGTCTGGCAAGTTTGCAGGAATAGCTTTTACTTTCAATTTTCTGAAAGACTGACGTAAAACACCACCAGCTACAACACCTTTAGAACGACCAGTGATTCTTACAGGAACTTCCATAACTACCGGCTTATCATCAGATAATCTGTAGAAGTCTGCGTGAATAATTTTGTCTGTAATTGGGTGAAACTGAATATCTTGAAGAACAGCAGGAATTACCTGTCCGTCAACTTCAATAGATACCGTGTGTGCTTCAGGAGTATATACCAAACCTTTGAAAGCTCTCTCTTCTGCAGAGAAGTTCAATGGCTCGCCACCTCCGTAAACAACACAAGGAACTAATTCAGCATCACGTAAAGCTTTTGTCGACTTTTTGCCCACGCTTTCTCTTTTTGTACCTTGAATTGTAATAGATTTCATTTATAAAAATTTAAAAAATT